>Ga0207996_1000644_pt1 | contig 29544 bp, 26 predicted proteins | sample AntAceMetag02UKG_FD_184773 | JGI IMG/M metagenome (GOLD analysis project Ga0207996, IMG submission 184773) | Saline lake microbial communities from Ace Lake, Antarctica - Antarctic Ace Lake Metagenome 02UKG (SPAdes) (version 2) | ecosystem: Environmental > Aquatic > Non-marine Saline and...
AAGAAAAAAACATTTACCAGGGAGATATTGTATTAGATTTTGATTGTTTCAGAAATTAATTTTTGCAAGATGGATAGATATTGTTCGTTGGGCGATTGTGAGGTGTCTCCGCGAAGCGGTTCAGTTCTAAAAGTAATATTTTTTTCAGTCGGATAGTAGTTAAAGGTACCACCAATCTTAATTTTTGAAGTATGTTAAAAGGAAAAAGTGATTGACGTCAATCACTAAAGTTATGTTGACTTTGAATTGATGGTTAATATTTAACAAGATTGTCAATATACACTACATTTCGCACCTCTAAAAATAGTAGGTTTCTTCTCCTATTTTACTCACAATAAAATACCATTGTTTTTTTCTATTGCCTGACATATTATAAATTCATAAAATTCTGAATATTCATCTTTTAATATTTTTAAAAACTTTTTTAGGGAGACTCATGAAAAATAAGATTTTAATGTTATTAATATTGTTATCAGTATCTCTTATTATTAGTTGTGACAGCGGTGTTGATTATTTAGAATGTTCGCTTGATTGCTCCGTTGAAGATTATGAATGCAATGATGATTGTGAACGGTACTGTCAAAATGACTGGGTTGAATGTCTTGACGACTGTGACTATGGGGATTGGGACTGCGAAGATGATTGTTATGATGATGAAGATGTTTGTCAAGATAAAGAATATGACTGCGAAGATGACTGCTACTATGATAACTTAGATTGTGAAATTGATTGTCTTGAGGATTTTGTTGACGAGCTCTAAAACTGAGCTACTGAACGGGCCAATCTTTAAAAGGCAGGGTTTCGGCCCTAGCTTGTTCATATAATCACGAGTACTGGACAGCTGGAATGAAGACTATTATTCGTATAGGCTACTATCACTTCTGCGTATGGCCAGTGCGTACAGCATATTGATTATCTAATTATCAACACAGCAAACTAATACTAAAAGGGATGTATAATGAAAAAGAAAATCTTTGTAATCTTTTTAACTGTTTGTTTCTTGTCTGCACCATTGTCGGCAAAAGCAATGATGTTCGATGCAATACCGAAAATTAATGATGATTACAGTGTACAAATATCTAAATTGGTTGAAATCCTTAAAATAGTTACTGCACATCAACGAGGGGCGATTTTGCTGACAAAAGAGGAAACATATAACCTGCTTAATAGGACTTATGCTTTTGCACAAAAAGACGTTGATGTAGAGGTAATGAATTATTCTTCTTGTCTGGATAGTGAAAGTTTTATGCAGGGTGGCAGTGACATATTATGGATGATTTACATCTTCACCTTTTTTTTCATTTATGTTCCTCTTCTGGTTATCCTAGTAAATATAGTCGAACCAGATTTAGGGATACCCTATTATACAATTTTTGCGGGAATAGTTCCATGGACGTTAATATTCGTTCCCTTCTTAGCGCACGGTGCAAGTGGCGGATGTTACGACTGAGGAACAAACAACTAAAACATGTGGCTAGTTCGCTCAGACAATTGATTATTTACTTTTTACCCAGTACTAACAACAAAATTTCCCATTTTAAACATCCCAAAATTAGCTTTAAAATTAAATGAAATAATATATTTAATTTCGGCTCTAATAATATACATATTTATTCTGTTTTTGTTCTGGATAGGTCATAAAAAAACGATTTTACTGCTGAAATGTTATCTTTTTTTATTTTTATAACGGAAGGAAAAAAGGCTCTCATCAATAACTTTTATAGGTATTACAAACATCGGAAATCCGAAGTTGTTTGAGAGTGATAATTTTTCAAATGTTCGATTATTTGGGATAGCCTGACAGATTACGGAACTGCTTAGTCTCTAAAATCCAATTCTAGTTCAAATAAACCTTTAGTCTAGGTTCACGCCACCTTTATGCCGGACACCGCTCAGACAGTAAACAGGTTTCCTCTGAACTTATCCTGGAGCAAAGTAAGGACTCCAGTTTTGATGCCATCCAATACCTTTCGACACCTCATCAGTGGTTCACTTGCGTTCGTCTCCCTGAACCTCACCTGACACGATCATTGCCATGCCTTTTCCTTCAAAGCTCACCACCATGGCTCTTTACCACAGCAGCTAGAGGTGGTTTGAAACCTGCTCCTGCAAGCCAGTTCCGAGGGGCCTACACTCATCTCTTGTGTAGCCTAGAGGCACACTTACGAATGATTATTTAACCAAAGCTGAGCTTAAAAGAAAAGACAGAGCCGAAACCCTGCCTTCTTAATTTAAACTTTTATTATTGAATTTTATGGCCCATTTCCTTCGATTGTTGTTGTGCCGCTAAAGCCATTTGCCTTTAGTTGATCGTCAAGAGCCCGAGCAAGGACTGTAAGTAAAACATCATTTTCTTCGATTGATAAAGCAGAGCCGCTAAGAATCACATTGTACAAAGCGTCCAGATTTGTTAATACATCATTGTCGTAAATGCTGAGATTTCCACCTACGCTTGTTATATTGTCCAACCCAGAAAGACTCGTCAAGGATGTATTCTTAATCGACAGATCTCCGCCTATGCTTGTCATATTGCCAAACCCAGAAAAACTCGCCAAGGCTTCATTGTCGTAAATGCTGAGATTCCCACCTACGCTTGTCATATTGCTCAACCCTGAAAGACTCGTCAATTTGATATTGTGAGCAATAGACAAATATCCGTCCACACTCGTCAGATTATCCAATCCAGGAAGACTCACCAAAGAGTCATTCATGGAGATAGATAGGCCTCCGACTAAGTTCGTCAGATTATCTAACCCAGAAAAACTTGTTAAGGTGTTATTGCTGTGAATTTGAAAAGTCCCACCCACACTTGTAAGCTTGTTCAGTCCTGAAAGATTTGTCAAGGCGTTAGCATAGGAAATAGTCAAATCCTCACCTACCTTTGTTAGACTGACAAACCCGGAAAGACTCGTTAAGGCTCCACAGTTGAAAATTCGAAGATTCCCATCCACGTTCGTCAGGCTGTCTAATCCAGAAAAACTTGCCAATGCGTCATTATCATTAATTCGAAGAGATTCGCCCACGCTTGTAAGATTGTTCAGTCCTGAAAGATTCGTCAAGGCATCATTATGTACAATATCCACCCCCCCATCCACGTTCGTCAGCTTGTTCAATCCGGAAAGACTTATCAATCTGTTATTATACTCAATATCCAGATCTCCATATACGCTCGCCAAGCTGGCTAGTCCGAAAATATTTATCAAGTTAGCATTAAAATGTATTTTGAGATATTCACCCACGTTAGTCAGATTGTCCAGTCCTGAAAGACTTGTTAAGCTGTCATTATATTCAATATCAAGAGTTCCGGTTACGCTTGTAAGATTATTGAGTCCTGAAAGATTCATCAAGGCATCATTATGTTCCACAACCAAATCCCCCTTCACGTTCGTCAGGCTGTCTAATCCAGAAAGACTTGCCAATGCGTCATTATCATTAATTCGAAGAGATTCGCCCACGCTTGTAAGATTGTTCAGTCCTGAAAGATTCGTCAAGGCATCATTATTATAAATTCGAGACCATTCGCCCACACTTGTAAGACTAACCAATCCGGAAAGGCTCGTTAAAGCAGCATTATCATGAATATGCAGAGTTCCACCAATGCTAGTCAAATCATCCAGTCCTGAAAGATTCGTCAAGGCGTTATTCCAAGAAATCGACAGAGATTCACCTACGCTTGTTATATTGTCCAACCCAGAAAGACTCGTCAAGTTGATATTGTGAGCAATAGACAAGTTTCCGTCCACACTCGTCAGGTTGTTCAACCCGGAAAGATTCGTCAAGCGATTATTCATATAAATTGACAAGGTTCCATCCACGTTCGTCACTTTGCTCAGTTCGGGAAGACTTGTCAAGGCAAAATTACTAAAGATACGCAGACTTCCACCAATGCTAGTTAGGTTGTCCAATCCAGAAATACTTGTCAGGTCATCATTGTCATCAATGACTAGATCTCCATCAACACTCCTCAGATTAGCCAATCCAGAAATACTTGTCAGGTCATCATTGTTATCAATGACTAGATCTTTACCAACACTCGTCAGATTAGCCAATCCAGAAATACTCATCAAGGAGTCATTCATGACGATAGACAGATTTCCTCCCACGCTGGTCAGATTGTTCAGTCTAGGAAGACTTGTCAAGGCTGTATTGTCATAAATATAGAGGTCCTCCCCCACACTCGTCACATTATTTAGTTCTCCAATACTTATTAAGGCTTCAGAACTAATATCCAGATTTCCACCCACACTCTCCAGATTGTCCAACCCTGAAAGACTTGTCAAAGTATAGCTACCATGAATTACCAAATCTTTACTCACGCTCGTCAGACTGTCTAGTCCTGAAAGACTCGTCAAGGCAGCACTATTATAAATTTTTAAGTCCCCGCAAATTGTTGTTAAACTTTCAAGACCTAAAAAGTCAGTTAATGCAGTCGATAAAATGGAAATATTTCCTAAAATTATTGTTATTCCCGACAATGAGGTGATCTCCTCTGCAGACACATCTCCTTCATGTACCGTTCCATCGTTAGGCATGGTAGTAACAAACACAACCTCGCTGTTATCTGATTCGTTTCCATCGTTATCAACGGTCGTAATCTTAACATCATAGTCCGTATCAGGATAGAGACATTTGAGGGTAACAGAAGTATCTGTAGGGGTAGCATAAACAGAATAGGTTGATCCTCCGTTTGTGCTTAAGTATACGTTATAATAGCTGACCGTCCAGTTTTCCTCTGTTAAAGGATCCCATAAAAGTTCAATGCTGGTCATGCCCGTATCAATTACTTTTATCCCTGTTGGCAATATAATTTTAGTAGCACTAAAATCAGTATCCGAGTGATCACTCCCAGAGAGGTTAATATCTTTACTGATCGGCGTAAAGACATAGCTTAAAAGCTGTGGTGTAATTGTATAGCTACCGTTTTCCAATCCTGTAAAACTATAATCTCCATTTGAGTCAGACGTGATAGTGTCAGAACCATCACCTGATAATGTTACTGTAACTCCCTCTTGAACATCTCCGCTTACCGTACCGCTAATCAAATATGTCAACGGAATCATAGTTCCCGTAAAATTAATCTCTGTTGTATCATCATCAGGAACTGTTACACTCCGACTTGTGGGATCAAAGGTAAAACCGGTTTTGATCGGAGTGATTGTGTAACTTCCGTTTGAAAGACCTCCAAAGCTGTAGCTCCCATCTGAGGATGTTGTAGTATTACCGTTTAAATCTCCAGACAGGGTTATAATCACACCAGAATCCGCATCTCCTTCCACTGTTCCTTCAATGGAGGAACCACAAGCCGTGAGTCCACAGAGTAAAATAAATGAACTAATTATGGTGATTAACCCTTGGTATGATTTATTCATGCTTTTCTCCTCATTATGGTTGTCAACATCACTTCAGAGACTGTCGAAAAACCCCGTAGCGTTCTTTTGGTCAAAAAAACGACCTCCGAAAATATCCTGGAATCGACGTTCTCAAACAGGGCCTTGTGTTTTGATACCCTATATTTGTTTATAGAATTGTTAAAAAAACTTTTTCGACAGTCTCTCAGGTAACTTTAATATTTCAACAGCCACCAAAAGTCCACATAAGCGATAAAACCTTTAATTATTACAATGCTGAAAAAATCATATATTACTTTTAGAAACATGAAAAGGTGTTTTTTTTACCAGTGGGTACTTTTAATGAGAGGTTTTTGTCAGATTAAGTTAGAACCAGATTATTATTGTTGTAAGGTCAAATTCAAGTTTTTACAGTTTATGGAAATAATTTTATTAACTTCGGAATTTCCGATGTTCAGGGAAGGTTTTTGGTGAGTTTTTCACTGACAAAATTGAGGTTACTACTCGGTAGGCAATACATTAATCGGCATTTTCAAAAAAAGTTGGGGGGTACCCTGTTGAGGTGGGGTAGCTTTATGTCTCCATAATGTCACCATAATAAGATAAACATAAAAAAATCACCGAGCAACAAGATGCAAAAAAACACTTGTAAAACTTGGTGATTCTGTGTTCTAGTTTATATTAATTTATCTTGGTATAGAGTTGAAACACACTTCGAATCCGAGGGTCGGGGGTTCGAATCCCTCCGGGCGTATAAATAACAACCCGTTGCAAAATTTAAAACCGGAAAATGAGAACCCCTTGGGGGTGAGTTTATCCCGAGTAAAATCGAGGGGAATCCCTCCGGGCGTGTATATAATCCATACAGATATCCAGATACCTGCTGCAAAATTGATGGCCAGACAATGAAAACCCATGGAGGTTAACTTTTCTTGAGCAAAATCGAAAGAGATCCCTTCGGGCACACCAGAAGTAAAATATCAATGCAGTTTATAGGCGCAGCTGTCCAAAATACCGGAAAACAGAGTAAATTACCCCATTCAGCATCATCACAAAATTTTGCAAACATCTTTACAAGCAACTTTGCAGATTAGAGGAGAAAAAATGAATACTGAAAAACCGGCAACAAACCGGCTGGACAAGCTTTGGAAACGCGGACAAGAACTTCTGGGGGTGGAATCTCCCATCATCTGCGGCGCCATGACATGGGTCAGCGAACCGCACCTGGTATCCAAAGTGTGCAATGCCGGTGCTTTTGCCAGTCTGGCAAGCGGAAACATGCCGCAGACCACACTGGACCGCCAGATCCAGACCACCCGGGGAATGACCGATAAACCCTTTGCGGTAAACCTGATCACGGTTGCACCCAATTACAAGGAGCACCTGGAAACTGTTGTTAAAGCCGAGCTGCCGGTAATTGTTTTTGCAGGCGCGCTGCCAAAAAGATCAGAGATTAAAAAAGCCAAGGATTCCGGAGCAAAGGTGCTGGTATTTGCTTCCACCGCATCCCTGGCCGAGCGCATGCTCACCTTCGGGGTGGACGGACTGATTCTCGAAGGCATGGAGGCCGGTGGACATATCGGACCCGTTGCCGGCCCGATCCTCTGGCAGCAGATCCTTTTCGAATACTCTGATCAGATCCCGATCTTTATTGCCGGAGGTATCGCCACCGGAAAAATGATGGCACATCTACTGCTGATGGGCGCTTCCGGCGTACAGCTGGGAACACGCTTTGTGATGACCGATGACTGCATCGTTCATGAAAATTTCAAAACAGCATTCCAGAAGGCCCGGGCCCGGGAAGCCATGGCCGCACCCCAGTTCGACTCGCGTCTGCCGGTCATTCCGGTGCGAGCCCTGAAAAACAAGAGCACCGATGACTTTAACCGCCTGCAGTTTGAGATCATGAAAAAAATTGACAGCGGAGAAATCGACCGCCTGACAGCTCAGATGCAGATCGAAGAATACTGGATAGGCGGACTGCACAAGGCGGTGATAGACGGAGATGTGAACAACGGCTCCCTCATGGCCGGTCAGGCCGTTGGGCTTGCCCATGAAATCAAACCGGTCAAAGACCTGATTGATGAGCTGATATGCGACGGCGAGCAGGAGCTCAACCGGATCGCCGGGGATCTTACAGAATAAGGACTGGAGGTTAAAATCCAGCCAGGCATGTATAATTTTTGATAAGAAAGTGTAATGATAAAGCTGCTCTTGTCAGTCATCATAATTTTGGCAATTTTACTTGTTCTTGAACTTTTTCGGTTTACACGGGGGAAAAAGAAAGCAGAACAAGCGTTTTCAAACAATTCCTTTTCAAAAATAGCGTCTCCAGGCGAAACCACTTCACTTGAAATCATCCCCCTGATTGACTGGTACACGGATTCTGAAAAACTGAAAGGAGAAGCCGGGGTCTCATACCTGATTAAAACCGATAATCATTCGATCCTGTTCGATCTTGGTTTCAACTATCCTTCAATGAGCGACCCCTCCCCCTTACAGCAAAACATGCAGCATCTGGGGATAGAACTTGATGATATAGACACCCTCGTCATCTCCCACAATCACCCTGACCACGTGGGGGGCAGAAAATGGCAGCGCAAAAAGTCATTTTCCTTTTCCGCCACTCAAATAGACCTTGGCCCAAAAAAAGTTTATGCGCCCGTCAAACTCAGCTATCCCGGGCTTGATCCCGTCTGCATGGAAAAGCCGGGAATAATTGCAAAAGGCGTTTACAGTATCGGTGCAATTCCAAACCAGCTGTTTTTTGCCGGAAGGACCCTGGAACTGGCACTCGCTGTTAATGTGAAAAATAAAGGGATTGTACTTATTGTCGGCTGCGGACATCAGACCCTGGAAAAGATTTTGCTCCGGGCGGAAGCATTGTTTGATGAACCGATTCATGGTATCGTCGGCGGCCTTCACTACCCGGTTACAGATTCAAGGTTAAAACTAATGGGTTTTAAGGTCCAAAAATACCTTGCCACAGGCAAAGCCCCTTGGCAGACCATTTCTGCTTCTGAAGTACAGGAAAACATTAATCTGCTGAAAAAAAGGGCACCGAAGCTGGTGGCCATTTCAGCCCATGACAGCTGCAATCAAAGTCTGGATATGTTCCGAACTACTTTTCCCAAGACCTTTCAAACGATAAAAGTCGGAAAAAAAATAACCGTCTAACCGCTCATCTTACAAGGGATTCCCATGATAATTAAAATTCCCGGAAGAAAAACTGTCGAAATAAAAAATGTGCTCTTTGATTATAACGGCACAATCGCCATTGATGGACAATTGATTGCAGGCGTAGCTGAATCAATTAATGAGCTGTCCTCTAATTTTAATTTCCATGTGATAACCGCAGATACTTTCGGATCGGTTGAAAAGGAATTAAAAGAAGTCAGCTGCAGGGTTATTAAAATTCCGGAAGAAAATCAGGATCAGACCAAACTTGATTATCTGTTAAAACTGGGAAAAGAAACCACCCTGTGCGCAGGCAACGGCAGAAACGATAAATTAATATTAAAAGAATCTGTTGTTGGGATTGCCATCCTGCAGGATGAAGGCGCCTGCACCGATACCCTGATGGCTTCGGACATCATCTGCAGATCAATACTGGATGTTTTTGAATTCCTGAAAAAACCCGACCGCCTTAAAGCAACCTTGAGGAACTAGACCGCTTTTTATCTTTTCCTCTCCCCGTACGCAGAGTTCACAGAGTTTTAAAAGTACTTAAAATACTTAAAGTGCCTAAAGTACTTGAAGTATCATAATCCTAGCTTGAAAATCCTCAAGTGCCGTTCCCTATTTTTATGCCTTTGACTTTATGATTTTACAACTGACAACAGACAATAAGCCTTGAGTTTAGTCAAAAGGCGAATCACTGACTGTTTTTTATGTGCAACGCTCCTCAAATCCTTTGTGCTTTTGATTTTGTTTTTCCCTCAAGGTCGTTAGACCGCTCCTCAAATCAATCCGAAGGATTGATGCTCTTCGAAGTCATAGACTGCTCCTAAAGAGTAGCGCTCTTTTTTCCCTCCCAGAAACCCTAAGTTCAAACACCTAGATCTGCCCTTTACCCATAAATAGCCTTTTACCAGCATCAGCTATCATTAAGCAAAAAACCCTCACACATCAGTTGTAAGTGTTTATAACCTCGCCACATTAATTGATGACCCGGGGGTGGATCGTTAGTTCTGCCTAAATATCCTCCAATGCTTGCTACTAATGCCACCATAGCTCCAAGACGATCAGGAATTTTTAAGTTTTTTTTAGCATATTTTTTTAGCACTTTAATTTCTAGATTTGAAAATAGGCACTCTGGAGGTAGTTCAGGTGCCTCTCTTCCCAATAACGTCATAAGCATAATTCGCCATGCAATTACCATGTTTATTGCCACTGCTCGTTTTGTCGTTCTGCAGTTTTGTGGGCAATTTCTTCTACTTTACATCCTGATTTCAGAACCCGGTGCCAATCTTCGATACGCCAGCGCAGACAATACCATTTCAAGCAATTTGTAGCGTTGTCAATCGATTCAATATTAATTGTTGTAAGTAAAAACCACTCAAGTTGTTCTGAGTTTGCTGGCGGATTGTCTTCTCTCACATGAACCACCCACCTTTCTGTTGGTTCCTTATCTTTATAATATGATGGAGGATTCAGCTTTACTTGTAAGTAGCGAACAGATACTTTCACATTACGCATAGGCCTTTTGGCTTTTGCTTTCTGTTTACTTTTTTTTGTTCGGGCACTTTGTCGGGGGATTTTAATTTCAAGTTCTCCTTGAACCAGTGATTGCCTTGCTGTTTCAAACAATCTGTGTTCTCCTGTAGTATCACGGTCATGCTTTGCTCGGACCAGCAGGTCAACACTAGAACTATTGCAACGTTGGACATCAAATATTTCAAAAAAGTCAGCCTCTCGATCCATGACACTAATTATAGAAGTATGCGGCATTCGAGCTTTTAACCCCATACAATCACGCATGCCTTCAATCCAGCAGAAAGTTTTTTTTCTTCAATAGGAATTGTCGACAACTGGCTTTTATCATCTTTTGATTTTTGTTTAGGTACTGTACATTCAGAATTTAATACACCCAAAGGTAAGCCCTTTGTGGTTACTGCAATTGTTGAATGCAGATGTAACCCACGGCTTACTGCACCGGTTTGATTTGAACCAATTACTCCAAGTCCTACACATTTATCCAATTTGTTGTAATTGAGATCACTACCGTTCTGAATACATAACACAATGTTTTCTGCTTTCATTCTCCGAATTGTTTGTTCTCTGTTTGGCAGCATAATGTTAGACATGGTTACAGCTGAAGCATCCGGCTTATCAATTAATCGGTAGTATCCTTTTACTTGTGGCCAATCTCCACCAACTGTACCACTATAAGCACAACCGGGGTTCATGGCCTTACTCAAGGCGACGTGGTTTTTTTATGACCGTTACTGTTATTGATGGGATCGGCAAAACAAAAAAACCAGATTGCTCAAGTTTGCGTAGAGCTTTTAAACATCCAGCAAGCTGTCTCTCACCTTGTGGATTAAAAAAATTAAATTGATCGCAAATAAGCGCTGAAAGCTTAGATCTGTTTATATCAGAGTTTGCATCAAGTATTTCCTTGATCTTTTCAATAGCCTCTGGTTGTGATAATGTTTTTTTAATTTGATTTTTATTTTTCATACCTGCAAGAATATATTATGCAGAGTTTTTTGTTCAGCATTATTCTTGGGTAAAGGGCAGGGTTACCAGCATAATCTGCTGAAGTATTGTTGTATGGGTGAAAGCGAGCGGTTTGGCCGTATTGAGTTCGCTATCGGCAGTGATGTTACAAATGAATTCAAAAAGGCGGTGGCGGAAGTTGAAGAGTCTGATTGGCATCCGATACACAGAGCAGTCAACGGTAAAAAGGAAAAGACGGGTGCCGAATGGGCCGAAGTCTGCTTTGTTCCCAGTGCAATGGGTCACAGCAAAAAAGGCCCTGAGTATCGGTATTTGGCAAAGCGGCAGGCAATGGCAGAACAGTTAGGGCTGCCGGGGCTGGAATCACAGCCGGTGCTTCCGTTTCAAACCATGGCGATGCAGGGGAAGAAGTGAGGAGGCCCATTCGGTAATGAAGGCAGCTTTAGCTGGTGGCAAGTTTCCCTCAGGAGACTTTGGCGAGAATGCAGCTTGGTGGTGGATCATGGTAATTGCTCATAACTTAAATGCGATTATGAAGAAACAGGTGCTGGACAAAACCTGGGGCAGTAAACGCATGAAGGCTATCCGATTTTCTATTATTAACCTGCCTGACCGGGTAGTGGAGCGATCACGTGGTCTGATACTGCGTTTAACAAAGAACCACCCTTCTCTTAATCTTTTGATAGAAGCACGCAGAAGGATAGCAATGCTGGCGCCGATACCGGCAGGATAATATTCACAATCAGCGCCTCATAAATTGGCCCATATTGAATTGTTTTTGATTTTTAGGGAAAAAACCCCTCCGAAAAACGGCTCCACACGGCCTGAAGGTGAAAAACTGCGCTTTGTTTCCTTGCCTGTGGAAAGGTTTCGGAAAAAACATAAAAAACACTTTCATCTGGTATTTGTTTTAAGAAAATAGCCCTGATGACTTGATAATGGTGCGTCTTTAAAATTAGGTGGGGGATCCTCGAATTACTGTCTATTTGACATATTACTTAAAATATAATTTAATTGTTATATTATATGACCAGCCCCTGAAAACATTAACCATACGGAAATTGCAAAATTAAAATGATAAATAAAACATCAGTAAAAAATCTCAATAAGACCTTAACAGCTTTAATTTTTCCGGCAGCCTTGGTTTTGCTTCTTCTCTTTCCTGCTCTGGGCATCAGCCAGCCTTACCGAACCGGCCCTCCTGAGGTTGTTTTCAGCATGAGTGATTACATCGGAAAGAAGCTTCTCCTTTTTGTTTATGATATTGACTCACCGAATGCCTCATTCTTAGCAGATAAAGTTAATGAACTCTATAAGATAAGAAACGAATATAACTTCGATGTTGCAGGCATCTGCCTGAATAAAGACAGGGCTGCGGATGCAGATAAATTTAAGCTGGAAAATAATATTGCTTTTAAAGTTGTTCTGGATCATAACAAAACCGCTTCTCAAAAACTTAGAACAAGAGGTCAGATCGGACTCTATATCTTTAACAAAAAAGGAAAAGGAATTGCCCGAAAACTTATAGGCAACACACCCGACCATACCGCTCTGTCAAATTTGCTAAATCTGTTCACCAGCAGATATTTAAACATCGGATATATCCCTGAAGATATGCCCACACTGGGGCTCAAACCTGCTGTTCCATTATTTGAGGGTAAAACCTTTGACAACAGTACCCTGAGCATTAAAAACATATATGAAAAAAAACCGGTTGTTCTGGTTATCTTTTCCTCCAACTGCGGCCACTGTAAAAAAGAGCTGAGTTTTCTTACCGGTTTATACAAGGACAAGACCTTAAAGGACAAATTTGAAGTTGTCGCCATAACCACAAAAACCGGGGGAGCGCTTAAAAAACTCATGGAAGAAAAAAAGTATCCATTCCCCGTAATCGTTGACCCCCAAAGAAAAATCGCTCGTCTCTTTCCCTCATACACCGGATCCGTACCCATGAGCTTTGTTCTTGACAAGAAAGGACAGATCAATTTTTTTCATAGGGGTTTTAGCGAAAATTCAAAAAATATGTATATTATGGAACTTAAAAAGCTGATGGGACTGCCCAACCCGCCTCTTTTAAGCAAAACCGGCTATACCGGTGAAAGAAGCTGCCGGATCTGTCATGAAAAAGAGCATAACCAGTGGAACTTCACCCAGCATGCAAATGCTTTTCATTCTATTCTCCGCAAAGGAAAAGAAGAAGATGAGAACTGCGTGTCCTGTCACGTAACCGGTTACAATCAACCGGGCGGCTATAGCCTGAAAAACAAAAGGCAGGCAAAATATTTTAAGGGCGTACAATGTGAAGCCTGCCATGGTCCCGGGCATAAATCCTGTTCAGAATTCACAGGCAAAAAAGAAAAGAAAAGAAAACTGTCTGAGTGGGAAGCAATATGTCTTTCTTGTCACACGGAAAAAGAATCTTTGAATTTTAAGTTTTCCGGAAGATTTAAAAAGATCCGCCATTCAAATTTGCCGGATCTTTCTGCAATGACAAGAGATGAACGCTTACAGCTTGCAAGGACAGTCCGGGAACAACAGACCATATTTGACAGCCCCGCAAAATATATGGGGAAAGAAACCTGCGTAAAGTGCCATGAAAAAGAATTCAAACACTGGCAGACCACACAGCACGCGCAAGCGCATAAATCTGAGCGCGCGAAATCCTCCTCTGAAGATAAACTGTTTCGGTATAACACCGGAGCAGACAGCCCGGGAGGCTATCCGGAAAAAGGCATGGAAGGCGTACAATGCGAAGCCTGTCACGGTCCAGGTGAACGACACGTCAAAACCCCTGAAGGCAAAGGTCAGGATTTCATTGTAGGCTTGGGAATGGAGTGCCCCAGCTGTGTGGTGGAGCAGATCTGCCGTCAATGTCATTCCTTAAATGATGACCCTGATTTTGAATTTGAAACGCAATTTGAAAAAATCAGACACAGGTAGAGGTTATGATAAGTAAAATAACACGCTTCATAAAAACTGATCTCTGGAGAATCCGCCTGACCACCATCTCGCCTGTACAATCTTTTTTCATAAGACTTCTGCGGACTATCGTCCTGGCCCTGCGCGGCTTTGATGAGGACAAATGCAATCTAAAGGCTTCCGCCCTGACCTATTATACGCTTTTATCCATTGTGCCGCTTGTTGCCATGGCCTTTGGAATAGCAAAAGGCTTTGGCCTTGAAGCCCTGCTTGAAAAACAGCTGCTTGAAAAAATGGCGGGTCAGGAAAAAGCTTTCACCATGATCATTGATTTTTCCAGAACAATGCTTGATAACACCAAAGGCGGTCTCATCGCCGGTATCGGTGTCGCCTTCCTCTTTTGGACAGTCATTAAACTTCTCACAAACATTGAAAAATCATTTAATGATATCTGGGGAATCGTTAAGCCCAGAAACCTAAAACAAAAATTCAGCAGTTACCTATCCGCCATGCTTCTTTGTCCGCTTCTTTTTATTATGGCAAGCAGCCTGACTGTTGCTGTTTCCGGTCAGATAACAACGATCATCAACCGGTTTGATATTTTACAGGCAATCGGCCCTGTTATTTTTGCCCTTTTAAAACTACTGCCCTATTGTGTGATCTGGCTTCTGTTTACATTTCTGTATGTTTTTATGCCGAACACACAGGTGAAAATAAGGGCGGCGCTTTCTGCCGGTATTGTTGCCGGAACGATGTATCAGATAGTTCAGTGGGGCTACATCTCTTTTCAGATCGGTGCGGGACAGTATAACGCCATATACGGAAGCTTTGCAGCCCTTCCGTTGTTTCTTATCTGGCTGCAGCTTAGCTGGCTTATTGTCCTCTTTGGGGCTGAAATTTCTTTTGCGCTTCAGAATGTCTCCACCTATGAATTTGAGCCTGACTGCAAAAAAATAAGCCCTGCCCTAAAAAGGCTTTTAAGTCTCAGCATCGTTCATCTCATCGTTAAACGCTTTGAACTGGGCAAACCGCCGGCCAGCCACGAATCAATCTCCAACGAACTTGACCTGCCGATACGGCTGGTCAATCAGATTCTTTTCGAACTCACCTCCTGCGGTTTGATCAGCGAAACAATTTCATCCGGCGAAGACGATACCTGCTTTCAGCCGGCACTTAACACTGATCTTTTAACCGTACAGCATGTTATTTTCCGCCTGGAAAAAGACGGGGGCAACAACATCCCGGTGATAGAATCAGCTGAGATTGAGAAAATTAAAGAGTGCTTAAACTCTTTTTCATTACTCACTGAAAAATCATCTGAAAATAAAAAGTTAAAAGATCTTTAGCTTTAGCGGAATCACAGGCACAGCAACCCCAGAATGGTTTTCATTTGACCTGACAAATAACTCTTACCATAAGCTCAGATATCAGGAAATATATTGAGATTCCATCGTTTTTGTATTACTTATGCATATATAGGATTTAACCGAGGCGATGATGTTACGCATATCCCATATCTTAAAAATCTTTAGCCCATTTCATTAATAATAAGACAATATTATTGGTGTGTTTTTGAAGGAAACTATTGTCCTTGACTTGGGGTCCACTTCAGTATTGAGCCCCGAAAATCCCCATATTGAAGAGGCCGACAGTATTCATGTGCTGGAAGGCAGAATAAATCATAGCTCAATGGCAAGGTATGGTTTGCTCTTCCGGGGTCTGAGTCCGTGGTATGGTACAGAAAGGAAATTGTCGGAACCTGGGAGACCCGTACTGTTTCTGCAATGACGGATATGAGACAGCCATAAAGGATGAGAGGACAGATAGACTCAAAGTCCAAAACCTGTACGAAACTTATGGAAGTAGATGCAGCAGGTATACGTGTGACGGAGACCGGATCTTATCCGGGGAGATCTGACCGGCTGTTCATTTATGATGAGGGCTACCGGTATCGAGAGGTGTGAGGAAGAACCGTCAGAAGTCAGACAAATGCATATTAGGTTCACTTGACCGAACTGAAGGCCTGAACACGAGCAGTAGGATTAGAACTTGCTTTTCGTTGACAAATCAGTCGCAAATCACCATATTTATTTAATTAAAAATATTTTCTTTCCAGATATCCTTGAGAAATTCGCCCAGTTTTAGAAATTTTTAATCTGAAGAGAAGATATAGAAGCTGATTTCATTTTATAAAGATTCCTTTCCAACTGCCGGCTATCATACTGGTAATGTGTAGTAATACAGAAGGAATATTCATTGCAGGTGAAGCCAGGTAACGCGGCTGCCAGACCGGATCAAATTTTTCTTTGTAAGCATGCAGACCTTCAAAATTATAAAAATTATCTCCATATTAGAAGACTACATTTCCGACTTTGTGCCAGATCGGAGCAAGGGGATGATTTTCCAGACCGGACAAAGGAGACATCCCAAGATTAAACCACTGATAACCTTGGCTCTTTCCCCACAACATTAACTGTATAAAAAGGTACTCCATGATGCCTGCGGGGGCCTTGGGCGTGTATCGCATCAGATCAAGGGAGAGTTCTGCTTGCCCGGCTGTTTCCCAAAGATTAGCAAAAGCAAGTATGGTTTCTCCTTGCATGATAACACTGCATCGGTTGCGGCAAAGATATTTTTCTGAAAAATAACCCAGAGAGTACCCTTTTTCATCAGCTTTTCTTTCCTTTAACCATTCATCAGAAACCTTTTTCAAATCTTCCATATGATTTATTATCTGGTCGCGTTCCAAAATTTCAAATTTTAACCCCAGTTTTGTATACTTGTTATTTGTAGATCGAAGCCCCGAGCGCTGTTTGCCTTTCAGATCAAAATTTTCAAGAGGAACACGTGCTTCTTCACCCAACTTTATTAATACTAGTCAAAGAGCTATATACAATGGAAGATTATCTTTGGAAACCTGATAAAATGCGATTTTAGAACCGCTTCTGTCAGCCATCTCGCGAAATTGCCAAACCAGAGATTCTTGCCCCTCGGCTTCTCCGACAGGATCTCCCATGGCTATCCAGTACTTTGTTGTTGTTTGGTACATTATAAAAGATTTTCGGTTTTCACCCCATAAAATCTTTTTGTCGCCGATTAGGGCAAGAAAACTCTGAGTCTGAAGAGCTTTGAACAAGCACTTCCAGTTCATCTATTTCTTTTTGTTCCGGCAGTTCATTCTGAACCGGCAAGACTCTGAAAAGCCTATAAATACTGAAAGACAGTACCATCACTAATATAACAACCGTAGATCTTAAAAATCTTGGTGCATCACCATCATATGCAAACTGCCACCACAAATCATTTGAGTATTCAACATGTTTATAGGAGAAAAAACCTATCCGTACTGCACTGATCAAAAAAATAGACAGAAATGCAATCCACTGAAAGGAAAAAGGCATGTTAAGCAATGAAGATTTCCTATAAAAAAAGCGACGGGATGGAAGAAACACAATCACACCTCCTGCCAGTATTAAAGATTCCTGCCAGTTAAAGCCCTTTAACAAAGAGACACCACAACCGACTGACAAGAGCAGAAGAATCCCAAAATAAGCAGCATTAATTCGCAGCCTCACTGCCCTTGCGATGAACAAAAGCATCAAGCCGATAAGACTGCCTGCCAAATGAGAGACTTCCACAACAGATAATGGCAGTGCCTTATTTATCAATTTTAACATACCGTGGTCCATAGTCGTAGCCCCTGAAACCAGCATCAGACCGCCTGAAAGGATAAGCAGAATCGAAAGGACAGGGGAAACACTCTTGGAAAGAAAACCTAATGCGATTTGTGCATTCTCTTGTACAAGGACTTGATGTTGTTTTATTTCATAAATAAGTAGCCCTGCTCCTGCAAGTCCAAGTGGAATAAAATAATATACAAACCTAAATGCAAGCAATGACTGTCTGGGCAAGGGTAAGGTCCGGGCTTGGCAGAGAAATTTTCACGTTCATTATGATGAATGGTCTTTTGCGAAAAAAAATGAGGCCCCAATAGATAACAAGCGCTGACATGAATCCTATGGCAAACTAACGAACCATATGGTTCATGGAATACGACATCACAGTTATATTAGTTAACGTTACATTGCTGATTACAAAAAGTGTTGTTGCTCCAAGGACATACATCAGGCTTATAAATAGAGACATCTTAATGATATCCAAACCTGTAAATCCCCACAGGCTGTAGAAGCGGTATCGCATGGATGTCCCACTGATAAGAGCCTGTCCGGTATTGTTGCTGACGGCAAAACTCAGCAAGGATGCTGTAGCCAGTTGTTTTAACGGAATCGTTTTACCCAGGTACCGAACTGCTAAAAAATCATATCCTATAAAAGATATATAGTTAATCCCTGTCAAGAATAATCCAAAGATTATTATCCAGACGGGTATCTGCTTCAAACTGATTGATATTTCTGCAATAGCATGTAACTTTAGTTCATGGTGTACGATAAAAATCGCTACCAAGAATAAAGCAATACCAATATATGATGTAATATAGCGTAGTGCTTTTTCAATCATATTTTTACCCGGTGACTGCATATTCCGCTCAACTCGGCCACCCATTCCGGGCTAGCTCAGCCAGTTAAACCGGAGCGAAGCGACGCTGGCATTTAACTGTTTGTCATATCTGATTATGCAAGTCAAGTTTTTGGTTTTTTCTATGTATTCTTACTTCTCATAGAACCTCCTTTCAACGTAATTTTATATGAATTATGAACCAGACGATCCAGTATGGCATCGGCAAAAGATATTAAAACATGTCGTCCTGTCAGATGCCCATAAAAGACCGAGCACCGGGCCATCTCCAGATGGTGTGCAAATAGATCACAGCGAAATTCAGATAATATATTGCGGTAACTATAGCGATCCGGATTACCCCTTTGAAGCATATCTGTAAAAAAACAGCGGACCCGCAACGTGAGAGGTTCGGGCAAAACAGCCCTTTTGGTTAGCATTTAGCCCCATATCAGCCCCGGGTACACTCCACAGTTTTTCTACCCGTCGCCGCGATTTGTCTCAGGGCGGTCACGCCCAATATCTTGTGGCAGGGTTTTTATTGACATACAATCACTGTAAACCTATACTTTTCTCATCTCAAAGTAAGTTCTTAATCAATTATGGTTATCACGACAGATAAAAAAGCATTTAAATGAAAATTTATCTTAAAATATATCTTTCAATCGTTGGGTTGCTGATCGCTATACTGGGGATTGATGGATACCTCAGCATTAATCAAGATGTCATAAATTTTAGTAGGGACATGAAAACGGATACGCTGCTTATCGGACAGGCGCTGTCAGGCATGGTTGAGCATACATGGAAAGTAACGGGCGAAGATGAAGCAATCAGATTAATTAACAACGCCAACAAAAAAGAACATTCGATTAAAATCCGTTGGGTTTGGCTGGACAATTCAGCGGCTGCTCTTTATTTGCCTCAAGCACCTTTAAAAATGCTTTTTCGAGTTCTCCAGGGTCAGAACGTTTCACTTGTCATAAAGACCAAGGGCGGCAAAGAGAGTCGCTGTACCTATGTGCCGATCACTACCGGTAACCAGCGTCAGGGTGCCATCGAGTTTTCCGAATCCCTCTTGGCATTGAAACACCATATTTATAAATCTTGCCTGAGAGTTCTTGTTATTACAATGCTGTTATTGTTGTCTTCAGCATTATTGTTGTGGTGCATCGTAAAAAAAATGATTACAAATCCTTTGAAACAGCTCGTTGACAAAACCCGAGAAATTGGCCGGGGTAACTTAGCTGTGGACATTTCCATCAGCGGTAAAGATGAAATATCCGAGTTGGGGGCGACGATGAATACCATGTCCAAAGAATTAAGTAAGGCTCGCGAAGGCCTTCAGATTGAAAACGAAGCTCGCCTCGAAACGCTTGATAAACTGCGCCATGCAGAGCGGCTTGTCACCATGGGCAAGCTTTCTGCAGAAATGGCCCATGAGCTTGGAACACCGCTCAATGTTATCGCCGGCCGTTCCAAGCTAATTCGAACAGAGAGTTTGGAACCAAATGAAGTAATTGAATGCTCCCGCATTATCGGTGAGCAAGCCGATCGAGTGACGAACATCATTCATAACCTGCTGGGTTTTGCCCGGCGCAGCTCCCCGAAACGAACACCAACAGATATTGAACAAACTGCAAACCTTGTACTTGAAATACTAAAGCCAAGAGCACGTAAGAAGCAGATTATTTTTGAATTTACCAAAAACGGCCAAATACCCCGACTTGTCATCGATCCCATCCAAATTCAGCAGGTAATGATAAATCTGATCACAAATGGAATCCAGGCCATGCCCCACGGCGGACGACTGAGCCTGGAACTTTGCGTCAAGGATGCGTGCAATCCCAACAGAAAAGACAGCTTGCACAAGCGTTACGTTACTGTCCGTATTACTGATGAAGGAGAAGGTATCGTTGAAGAGAACCTGAAACATCTTTTTGAACCGTTCTTTAGCACAAAAGAGACGGGCGAGGGCACCGGGCTGGGCCTTTCAATTACTTACGGTATTGTAGAAGATTACGGCGGTTGGATCGAGGTCAAAAGTCAGCCGGGTCAGGGTAGTTGCTTTACGGTTTTTTTGCCCCTGGAGGAGGACAAATGATCGGAAAGATTTTGATCGTTGATGACGAACAAGCTATGTGTGAAATGCTTGAGGTAGATTTGCGTCGTCGGGGCTTTGACACGGTCTGGCAGATAAACGCAAAGGAAGCTGTTGCTCTTTTAAGAGAAGGTGATTTCGACGTTCTGCTGACCGACCTCAAGATGCCCGGCATGGGCGGCATCGAACTGTGCAAACGGGCAGTCGAAAACCGGCCGGACATACCGGTTATCGTAATGACGGCGTTTGGAAGCTTCGAAACAGCAATTGCTGCAATGCGAGCAGGCGCCTACGATTTTGTCACGAAGCCTGTGGACCTTGACATTCTTGCATTGATTCTTGAAAGAACCATATCTTACCGTTGCTTAAAAGAAAAGGTTAAAATTCTCACCAAATCGCTTGAACAGTCCCAAAAGTTTGAGGATCTCATAGGTGACAGCCCGCCCATGCAAGAGCTGTATTCACAGCTTGGCCGTATAGCCAAAACAGAAACTTCCGTGCTCATCCTCGGTGAAACGGGTACGGGTAAGGAACTGGTGGCACGGGCTCTGCACAGACAGAGCCGTCACCACAAAGCCGCGTTTACTCCTATCAATTGCTCAGCCATGCCGGCAACGCTCCTGGAAAGCGAATTGTTTGGTCACAAGCGAGGCGCTTTTACTGATGCAAAAACTGATCGCAAGGGTTTGTTTCTGGAATCCGAAGGCGGTACACTTTTTCTCGATGAAGTCAGTGATATCCCCATACAACTCCAGCCAAAACTGTTGCGTGTTCTTGAGGAGCGACGATTACGACCGATAGGAGGAAATGAGGAGATTGCTTTTGATGTTCGGATTATCGCTGCCACAAATCGCGACTTGGCAACGGCTGTCGAAGAAGGTCGATTCCGTGAAGACCTTTTTTATCGACTCAATGTAATCCAAGTGGACACCCCGCCACTACGTGCGCGAGGGACGGATGTGCTTTTGCTGGCCGGTTTTTTTGTTGAAAAATTCTCAAGTCGCATGGGCAAGCAGCTCATCGGTTTTTCTGACACCGCAGCCCAAAAACTGCTGGGATATTCCTGGCCGGGTAACGTACGTGAACTACGCAATGCAATTGAGCGTGCGGTGGCATTGACACGCTTCGACAAAATCGTACCCGAAGACCTACCGAAAAGGATCATTGCCCATCAAAACGACCACGTCCTTCTTAGCGGCAACAACCCTGCCGAGTTTGTTTTCCTGGAAGAGGTTGAGCGCCGGTACATTTTTCATGTTCTGAAGAACCTTGGTGGCAACCGGACTCTTGCCGCCCGGGTTCTGGGACTGGATCGCAAAACCCTTTATCGTAAACTCAAAGGATACAGTCAGGCACATTGAGAGCATAAATACTCCCCTCGTTTCTCTTACAGACCCTTCCTTTTTAATTTTAATAGTACCTCCGGTAGCTTAACCCACGCCGCTTCGTTTGTGAATCCCAATCGCATATCAATAAACAATATGCTCCACCGGGGCATTTTTCCCCGGTGGAGCATATTGCCTCGTCTCATAATTATGCAACTTGTTGTTTTTGCATCATAAAAATAATGGCACACTATATGCTAATTATTTTGCCAGAAACAATAGCAAACTAACGGCCAGGCACAGTAGATAAGGTGCCTTTTCATGAATTATGACTAAGTTTAGCATGCATACAAGAAAGTAAACACAGGCATTAAAACGATGAAGATAAGGAACAGATTTAAGGGAAGCTTAAAAGCATTTATTATTTTTTGGGTCAGCTTGATAAGTTTATCCATAATTACTCCTTCCATAGCTATCTTTATTACTGCCGAGCAGCTTCAATCATATATTGACCGAACTCTTGCCGAATCCAAAGCAGTTGAGGCCACATACATACTTGAATTCGAGGTGCTAACCCACGGTTTTGAGGACTTGTATTGTCGCCTTAAACAGGACAGGCATTGCGGCTCCGATCTAAATGCTTCATTAGCCTTAATTGAAGAGAACCTCAAATTAATAGTCCAGCCTGCAGTTTCCGAAAAGGAACAGTTGCTTATCGATGAAATCACAAATAGCTATCAAGCATTCAAGCTGTCCGTTACCGCCGATTCGCCTGAATCAGATGATAAACTAAAGGTTCTAACAGGAGACCTGCTTAAATCCGTTACGCGCTACCGTGACCGGCACAGGAACCGGATTTCAAGGGAATTCCAGATGAGCAGCCGGATGGACAGGTATGTGGAACTGTGGCCTATTGGCCTGGTCTTGGGTGTTATGGCAATCGTAGCAATAGGCGCGCTAACCCTTCTCAAGCGTATCATGAATCCAACCATACAGCTCAGCCGAGCCGCCGCCATGTTCGGCAATGGGGACTTTAGCGCAAGAGCCCCTGTTATGCGGGAGGATGAACTGGGACGCCTGTGCCGGACATTTAACAACATGGCAGATGACATTGCGCGCAGAGAGAAAGATCGCCTGGAATCAATTGCTTCCGTCGTCCATGATATCAAGAACCCCTTGATTGTTATCGGAGGAGCGGCACGTATGTTAAGTAAGAAAAAAATAGCCCCAGATCAGCAGGGCTTATGGTTGGACAGAATTGTCAAACAGATTGAAACTTTACAGGATATGATGCACGACCTCATGGATACCGTTCAGGTCGCAACCGGCCACCTGTCTCTGCAGGTAAAAGAAACAGACCTGGCTAAGCTTGTTCAGCGCGTTAAATGCGAACAGGCAGCGGTCATTACCAGTCATCGGATTGTATTTGATGAAGAAGCGCCGTGCTTGGTGTCTTGTGATGAACGCAGAATGGAGCGGATTATTGTAAACCTCATATCAAATGCGGTTAAATACAGTCCGGAACAGACAGAAATATTTTTAAAAGTTGCCACGAACAAATCAGCTGTGGTTGTTTCGGTTCGGGACCATGGTGTAGGGATTGAACCGGAAGATCTAAATATTTTATTCCAGCCTTTTGGGCGCTTGCGCCGAACACGGGAGATGGCAAAAGGCAGCGGAATGGGGCTCTTCACCGTTAAAAAATTAATAGACGCCCATAACGGCACCATTATGGTAACGAGTTCACCGGGTGACGGTACAACCGTTAAGATAACACTGCCGGTGTAACTGATACTCCTTGAGACCCAGTAGCGGGGTATATTTATAATTGCAAACAGTTTGCTTTTGAGGCTATAAACATGCATAGAATGGAAAATAAAAATAATGACGCATTATCTAAATTAATCATAACTTTCATTGAAAGCGCTGCAGATCCTATTGAAATTAATATTGAACCCCTGGAAAAGTTCATGGATTCTTTCTCGGAAAGCCAATTCCCGTGGACCCGCCTGGACCATCACAAATGCCCCTGCTGTCCTTTTTCAAGTAACCGTACCACTCACTGCTCTGCCGCCTTGTCAATAGCCAGCTTTTTACAGAAGTTTACTGATCATTTGTCTTTTGAAGAGGTAAGGGTCATCGCAATCGACCGTGTCAATCGACAGACACATTGGGAAATGAGTTTACAGCGGGCACTTTATGTCCTTATGCGTATAGCCCTGTATAACAGCGCGTGCCCGGTTACAGAGCGATTCCGTCAGCTCCTTTACGACATCCGACCATTTGTCACGGACAATGAACTGGTTAAACATCTGACAATAAAGTTTCTGCTGATGTTTAATGGAGAAAAAGGCCAGGCACTGCACTTTATTCAAGATTCTTTTTCAGAGCTGCACACCGTGTACTCGTTTCTAGCAAAAAGGGTAGGAGCTGGCATGAAGGGAGATGCTATTGTGAATTCGATTCTGATTATAGATGTTGTGTCAATGGAAATCGAGGTTTTCTTCGAAAAGATATACTCAAAAATTATACAAGAACTTTCTGAAATAAAGGAACAATTTTTTAATTAAAACAATTAGAATTAAGTTACGGAGGTAATACCTATGATACAAGCTGAAGATTATCTTGAACTGGGGATGTCTTTTCACGGGCATAAATGTCCGGCAATGCCGCTTGGTCTCAGGGCGGGTGCTGCTGCAATGAATGTGCTTGGTGTGGAGCGGGCAAAAGACAAGGAACTGCATGTTCTTTCAGAAACAGGCAAAGGCCATGCAGCTGGTTGTTTTGCTGATGGTATTATGGTTGTGACCGGGTGCACCTATGGAAAGGCCAACATAGAAAAAGAATATCTAAACAAGATGGGTTTTACTCTAATTGATGTGCAAAAGCAAAAGGCGGTACGGGTCAGTCTGAGGACTGAATTCTTTGAAAAAATGCTCTCTTCTCCTTTTGTCCAACAACGACAGAAAGGTGTTCTTCCCCAGGATGTGCCTGCAGAAATAGCAGATCCGCTAGTTCAGAAGGTGCTGTCCATGCCTGAGGACACATTTCTTGAAATCGGTCCCGTCGTCGATTTTGAATTCAAACGCCCCTCTGGAGTTTTTGACATTGAAACATGTTCGATTTGTAAAGAAGCCGGCTTCGCTGATAAGTTTAAGCAAATAAAAGGGCTGCCGGTGTGTGCCGGATGCACTGAGCAGGCAATGAGATAAAAAAGGTCTTGATTTATGGAGGTGTTTATTCTTGCGGGAGTATTTTTTTGCATTTCCACCGTCTTTTCCATGCTTGGAATGGGGGGCGGAATTCTCTATGTACCTATCCTGCTTTTCGCAGGTTTTTCTTTCAGGCAGGCGCCGGCCATCAGCCTTATTCTTATTCTGGCAACTTCTTCAGCCGCATTGTTTAATTATTGGAGAAACAAAAAGGTTGACTGGAAGCTGGCACTTCTGATTGATCCACCCACCGATATCATGGCCTTTTTCGGAGGTTACTTCTGCAACCTGGTTCCCGAGCCAATTTTACACGGCTGCCTCGCGGTTATTCTGGTGATTGCGGGTGTTTTAATGCAGAAAAAGATTAAAAGCAGACCTCCCGCTTTGTCTGGAGAAAAGAAATGGTATTACTGGCTCCGCCATTTCCGAGAGGATGATTATCATGTAAATATTCCGGTAGTCCTCTCCGCTACCGCTGCAATCGGTATTATTTCTGGTATGTTGGGTATTAGCGGAGGGATTATAAAGCTTCCAATTATGATACTGCTCTGTGGAGTTCCCATGGACGTCGCAGTGGCAACCTCGACAGTTATGGTAGCCTTTACTGCACTATCAGGTCTAATCGGACATGCCCTAAATGAAAATATTGAATGGACCACAGGACTTATCCTGGCAGTGACAGCTGTTTTGGGAGGACTGACAGGAAGTAAAATGTCGTTAAAGACAGACAAAATCCTTCTGAAACGAATTTTTGGTATCGTTCTCATATTGATATCTATTAAATTTATAATAGGGCTAATTCCCTAATAAAAAGACAGAACAGGCCTTTAAACAAACAATTATCATGCTAAATTCCAAGAATCTTTCATAAGAAATAAAAAGTTAATTTGGAAAGACTAAACATTTGTTCTCTGCTTTGTTCCGCACTTTTCTATTAGACCCCGGGGCTGTTTTCCCCGCCGGGGCATTCTGCCCCGTGCCTCAATCATATAACCTGTCGTTTTTCCATTATAACCTTCTGGCATACTATATGCTGTTACTATAGTTTAAAACCGGGGAGAATATCATGAAAAAAATATTTATCATTACAGCAACTGCGACTATTTTTGCATTTTTTTTGATTGGAACAATTGTCTCAACAGGGTTTGCGATAGACAAAACAACTGATGCCAACATTACCAATTGGGTACAAGATGCCCTCCAGAGTGATACGCGTATTGATGCTTCCGAGATAACTGTAAGTGCAAAAAAAGGGATCGTCACCCTGTCCGGAGTAGTCGCCAACATTACAGCAAAACAATATGCAAGCATTGAAGCTAAAAAAATTGATGGCGTCAGTGGCGTTATCAATAATATTTTACCATTACCTAAATGGCATTCCGACGAGAATATCCGTAACACACTACAGAACAGTATCCTGAACAGTTCCACCATCAATTCGAAAGCTATCAATATAATTTCACAGGATGGCAAAGTCACATTGACGGGTAAAGTTCACACGTCAGCAGAAAAAAAGGCTGTCGGCCTGCTTGCCGGCAGAGTCCGTGGTGTGAAGGAAGTAAAGAACAGCATTACGGTCAATTTAAAAAGGAATAGCAGCGACCGAGAGATCAAAAACGACGCTATGGCCGTTCTTAATCAGGACGTTTACTTTAGTGGATTACCGATTGCCGTTTCGGTCAAGAACGGGGTGGTGACGCTTAAAGGGACCGTTGGCAGCGACTATGAAAAAAATAGAGCCGGCAATGATATTTGTTTGGTTTCAAATGTCAAAGAGCTTCAAAACAAGCTTACTGTCGACATGCAGGATAACCATGGTGTCCGCACCAGGCAGATCAACGTCTCTGATGAAGATTTAAAGCTGTCCGTAAGGGAAGTATTGGATCAGGACAGACGTATCAATGCATCCCGCATCAACATAAAGGTATTATCCGGGCATGTCACTTTAGACGGATCAGTAGACAGCCACCACGGAAAACGTGTCGTCAAATTGGACGTCCGCGACGTTGTCGGCGTTGTTGGGATAGAGAACAACCTGTCTATACCTGTAGAGAAGCGGGTAAATTGATTTCTCAGAATGATAGTATTAATCTCGATACGATACGCGCGTAGCACCTAAAAGATACTGCCTCACAACAGAAATGTATAAACATGGAAAAAAGACAACTCGACACAAAATTTAACCGCACCGTATTTCTCCATTTTCTGTTTGTTGTGGCCCTCATATTTTTCTGCACAATATCTTCGGTATACGCTGAGCAAGACAAAAACCTATCACTATATAGCAGTGAAACCTGTAAAAATATCACAGAACGCCAAAGCCGGCTTAAAAACGAAATAGAAAAGGTCAAGGCAGCGATAGCTCTGGAAACACCACAAGAGACAGGAAGTGTTGATTCTGTGTTGAAGCAGAAACTTGCAGCCTATAGGAAAATTGACCTTATCTATGAGCAGCAGCTCTTACAGCTGAAAAGTACTTTTGATCTCAAGCAGACAAACAAACGACAGAAGGACGAAATAAGCATACAGGCTTCACAGCAGCTCCCCGAAAAGTCCTCTGACACTTTCCTGAAGCTTAATGAACTGGAAGATAAACAGGTTCTTCTGGAGATGCAGAACGAGTCTGTTGAGTCGGCTATACATACTGTCGAAGAGTCCCTCCGGGCTGCAGAGGATAAACTAAAAAACGCAAAACAGAATTACCGCCGTATTGCAGAAAAAACCGAATCCAGGAAGCAGGAAAAAACAGCACCGCCTGCACTTATTCTGGCCGAACTTGCGGTTCGCCTTGCTAGAGAGGAGAGCTGTTATCAAAGATCAATCCTGGAAAATAAAAAAAACCACCGCGAAGCCCATTATCTCATGCAAGAAATTGTTCGGCATAAAATCTCACGGGTCGAGCCTCATGTAAAATTTACAATAAAAGAGCTTCAGGAAAATGTTGTAGAGATCGAAAAAACCGTACTTTCTTTGGAAAAAAGGCTCAAAAAGGCAAAGACGAAAAAAGAATTATTCGATGCGCGCATAATAAATACAAAAGCCCAGCTCAAAAAAAATGCTCTTGATCCAAGTCAAAGACAAGAAAAAGAGCAGGAAGTCCTAACCTGGGAAATTATACGTGATACTCATATGATCGCGCAGGAGGTCCTGAACAGGTGTCTTGAAAACTTAAGCAATCAAAAATCAATATGGCAAAATCGGTACGCCTTGTTTAACAAGACAGAAAAGGTTGATCTTGCCGGTTGGCGACTAAAAGCCGAACAGGCTATCGAAGAGTTAAAACGTGAAAAACAACTTCTACACATACACCAGTCCGAGCGTCAAAACGAGGTACTGACCATCGAGAAGGAATTTAAAGCTGCCAAAGAAAAAACAACCATCACCTGGCACTTTGAAGAGCAGCTGCAGTCTTTAAAAAGACGTGAAAGTCTGTTTAAGGAAGCCCTGCAAAACATTTGGTCAACGCATATAGCCTATGCAAAATTTATGAAGGAAATAGAAAAAACAGAAAATCGAAAAAGCCTCCCGCAGCGAATTATTGGTCTCTGGCCAGGCATTTCTTCTTACTGGCATTATGAGCTGACGGCGGTAGATGATCATCCCATAACCGTAGAAAAGATCATTTTAGCTTTTGTTTTTCTCATAATGGGATTTTTACTATCTCGTTGTCTGACAGCAAAAATGGCAAAACATCTCAATCGGCGTTTTGGTCTTGATGAGGCTGCGACCTTTGCTATCCAAAAGATCACTCATTACCTGCTGCTTGTACTGATAATATTTATTGTCCTTCATATGGTCAGGATTCCCCTGACCTTTTTCACAATCATTGGCGGTGCACTGGCAATAGGTGTCGGTTTCGGCAGTCAGGATATTGTAAACAATTTCCTTAGCGGTCTGATTTTAATGGTGGAACAACCCGCAAAAATAGGGGATATTGTTGATGTAGATAATATATATGGGACCGTAGAATACGTCGGAGCCCGGAGCACCAGGATCAAGACATTTGATAATCTTCGCCTAGTGGTGCCAAACAGCACTCTGCTTCAAAGCAGGCTAATCAACTGGAACCTTTCAGATGACATTGTCCGTCGGGAAATTTTAGTCGGTGTTCAATACGGGACCCCCACCAGAAAAGCGGCTGCTTTAATCCGGCAGGCCGTCAATGAAAATATTTTGGTTGAAAAAGATCCGCAGCCAACCGTTTTGTTATATGATTTTGGTGATAGTGCCCTAATCTTCAAAACACTCATATGGATCAAGATGTCTAAAACAGGAATGGCCCACCAGGATATACTGCAAGTCGAAAGTGAGATACGCTTCCGAATTGACGACTTGTTCAGGCAAAACAAAATTGCAATTGCCTTTCCACAGCGAGATGTGCATGTAGATACGCTCAGGCCTTTGGAGATAACAATCAAGCAGGACGAATCTTTTCAATCGTAGAC
>Ga0207996_1000648_pt1 | contig 29499 bp, 28 predicted proteins | sample AntAceMetag02UKG_FD_184773 | JGI IMG/M metagenome (GOLD analysis project Ga0207996, IMG submission 184773) | Saline lake microbial communities from Ace Lake, Antarctica - Antarctic Ace Lake Metagenome 02UKG (SPAdes) (version 2) | ecosystem: Environmental > Aquatic > Non-marine Saline and...
CGCACCCTTTTAATTTAGCGGCATTTTCAGGTTTAAAAATCAGATCCCAGCTATTAACCGGAGCGTTCCCGCCAAAGGCGGCCTGTACTTTTTTCACATTGTAGCCGATTCCCGTTGTCCCCCACATATAAGGGATGGAAAATTTATTTCCCGGGTCCACAACCTCCAGCACTTTCAGGATACCTTTATCGAGATGCTGGTAGTTTTTCAGTTTGGAACGGTCCAGTTCCTTGAACACTCCGGCGTTAATTTGGCGGCCGATGAAGTTATTGGAAGGAAACACGATGTCGTATCCGGTTTTCCCTGAGAGTAATTTTGCCTCCAGAACTTCGTTGCTGTCAAAAACATCGTAGGTAACATCGATACCGGTCTCTTTTTCAAAAACGGAAACCGGGCCGCCGGGTCCCTCATCCATGTAATCGGACCAATTATATACGTGGAGAACCTCTTTTCCAATCGCCGAGGATGCCCCGGACAAAAATAATGCCATCGTTGCCACTAATAAAATACAAAGTGTACGTTTCCTGTTCATCTCATAACCTCCAGTTTTAAAATTGTTATTGCCAATTTGCCCCGGGCGCGGATTGCCGCCCGGGGCTGTCCTGTCATTTCCGTGTTCAAAAGCATAAAAGATATCCTATAAAATGTTTACCTATTTAAGGGCGCGGTGAGCTTGGATTTAAATAGATTCACCGAATGGATCGATATATCCAACAAATCGGCTATTCTGGATTTGGCCACTATACCTTTGACACCGTCGGCGGCGGCACAGATATTGCCGATATCGAATTTTTTCCGTACATCCTGCATCACATCTTCATTGCAAAGATCCGCCACGTCAATTCCCAACTTACCGGCCACATACTGTTTGGCTTCATTAATTTTCATGCGTCGGGTCAATTGCATCCAGGCCACCAGATCTCCGGCGGTTCGAATGCCACACATACCCGATGCCATAATATGGGCGGTTGACATGCCAAAAGGATCTCCAACGCCAACCTACAAACCATCCGCTTTACCGATCTGTACCAGAGCTTTGGAGGCACGCGTAACACTGTCAATGGGCGGAACCTCGACCATCGGCACCCCGCATACCCCCATGCCCACATTGGGATGTACGGGAATGTTGGCCACAGCCACCGTTTCCTTGACAAAAGTCACCGCACGGGCAAGGTTCCACGGTGTAGATGCGGTCGTGCTGACGTTAATGGCCGGTCCGAAAATATCCGCTCCGGCTTCCTCGACCACCTTAACCTGTTCGTGGGGGAACATGCCCGCCAGGCGTTTGCCGTTGTATTCGATACCCCCGTGAAGGCCGAGAACAAACTCACTGGCCATTCCTACTTCAATCGCCATATCGGGGGCGATGGTCTTCAACTCAGCAACTGCCTTGAGGGTGGCATAAAAATCAGCGTCGCCGGCCGAGCCGCTGGTGTCAAAATTAAACCCGTCGCAACCGACTCCGTAGAGCTCTTTGGCACAAAATACCAGGTCTTCGATCAGGACCTCGGCGGCCATTTCCTGGGCGCGGCGGGCTTCCTCGATTTTACCCTGAGGAATCAGTTCGGCAGCGTTGGGGAAAGGACCGTCCGGCTGGAAGTATAACCCCAGGTTGGGTTGGGTGCCGTAAATCAACGGGATCGTAGTGGCCTGGGAATACATGTAATAGCGCTGCTTCTCGTAATTGATGATCGATTTTACGGGTTTGCAACTGTAATCGTAATGCCCCATGCCTGCCGTATCTGCACAACATATGCGCTCAAAAGCCAAAACGGCATTGAAATATCCCATGGGCAAAGCGGTCCCGCCATCGGGTTGATCCACCACCATTATACCGGAGGCCCCGTCATCGGTGGTGATGACTTCTTCACCCGGGGAAACAGCGACAATACGATTCGGATCGGCGAAAATCTCAAACAACTGATCCAGTTCTTCCTGCGTGAGCTCCGGGATCCGGCCCTTGTCGGCGGCATCCTGTGTCCCCGCCAACAAATCTTTTTTTACTTCAGCCCGGGCCATTGAGACGCGTTCTCCGTCACCCATCCTAACCCAAATGCGGTCCGACATTATTTTTCTCCTTTTTTCTTTCAGTTCATTGTCCGCTTTACGCGTAATATACTGGGGTCGACCGATCATTGATAAATGTTATAACCCAAGGATATACATTCCAACAGTATCTTCCAGACGGCAGGTCATCATTTTCAGTTTGTTAAAGAAACCGCATTGGGCACAGACTGGCTCGAATTTAGTGCGAATTCTTGGTCTACAACCGACATAGCTTTATCCAACTTGGCAACAATTTTGTCGATGGTTTCAAAGCTAATCACTCCCGCGGGCTCAATTCGAATAATTTTTGCGTTATTAAACGCTCCCCCGGTCACCACTCCTCTTTGAAAAAGCGCTTGAGATACGGCCGTGCCGATTTCCGGGGTCGGATATTCCAGGGCGATAAGAAGGCCTTTTCCGCGGACGTCCAGCAGAATTGGGTATCTCCTCTGGAGATTTTTCAACTTCTCCATGATATAATCGCCCTTCTGCGCAATTTGACCAGGAATATCGTTTTCAATAATAAATTTAATTGTTGCAATAGCCGCCGCACAAGCCAGAGGAGTACCCCCGGATGTAGATTGGCCTAATATCCAGGGATTTTCTGCCAATTCTTCTACCCAGAGATGTTCTTTGATAATAATGCCCGTAATTGGCATAACCCCGCCGCCAAATGCATTTCCAAAGACCAGGATGTCGGGAACTACCCCATAGTCTTCGCAGGCCCAAATCATTCCGGTTCTTCCCATTCCGGTTTGAGTTTCATCTATAATCAGCAACACTCCGTAACAGTCGCAAATTTCACGAATTTGTTGAAGGTAACCTTCCGGCGGAATCACAACTCCGGCTGCAACCTGAATAGGCTCCAAAATCATGGCAGCCACTGTCTCGCCGACAGCAATCAGACTTTTAATTGCTGTTTCGGCGGCTTCCGCATTACCGAATTCAACGTATTGTACATCCTGAATCATTGGAAGATTTAATTTGCGGCAAGTCGCTTTTCCCGTGCCTGATAAACCCCCGAATTTTTTACCGTGAAAGGCGTTTACCGTAGAAATAATAAAGCAATTGTCGGAAGTCATTCGGGCCAGACTAAGCGCCAATTCAATCGCTTCCGCTCCTTCACTGCAAAAATGGACGTATTTTAAATTGCCGGGTGCACTCATGGAAACCAACTTGGCCAAATACCCGCGCAATGGATCAAATAACTCGTGATTATGAAGCGCCTGGCGATTCAACTGGGCCGCCACGGCTTTTATAATCTCGATATTTTGATGTCCGACGATGTTGATGCCGAAGCCGCCCAGGCAATCGATAAATTCATTCCCGTGTGGATCTTTGAACGCTTCTTTGGAATCCTCCCATTCAACCAGCACGGCATTTCTTGAAATTAATTTGTAATATCGCAGCCAATCCGGATTCACGTGTTCGGTAAAATGTTCGATGGATTCTTTAACAATTTGTTCTTTGTCGTCTGTATTTAAGCTGTCTTTTAATATGAATTCCAGGGCTCGTGTTGCTTCCTGCAATATTGCTTCTTTTTGATCCACCACTGTAATTCACCTCGCCAGGGACTACTCATTTTTGATAAAAAAATCGATTCTCCACTGGATAACGGCTAATCCCGGGAACAAAAAACGAATACCCGGTTTGACGGTTTGCTGAAAAGGGTTTATAATACGAAGATAATTTGATACTGGTATTTTATTTGATCGATTCAGTTAGAATCCCCATCTTCTTTCAACAATCTGGATATGTTTATATGCATTTGTTATGCCAAAGCCTAATAGCTGAATTAACTATCTACATTTGTTAGAAAAATTTTCGTTACACCTTAGGTTGATATTTTCTCAACAATGAGATAAATATGGTGTATTTTTTTAATGATACAATTTAACCGTCTGAATAAAATATAATTTTTAAATTAATCTCAATAATAAGATTTGAATATCACTATTAAGATTCCTTATTCGCCTGAGAGGCGTAAAAAAAACTATGTCTGTATCCTTTGAAAATTTTTCGACCTTAAGAGCTATCCAAACGGATGCACAGGCTATCGCTGAAGCAATTTCCGCTATTATTGAATTAGATACGATAATCGTTGATAAATTTCTGATAGTTATTGCCGGGACCGGTCGATTCAAAAAAAGGGTAGGCGCCATGGAAGAAGGCGGAGATCTACATGCCGGTTATCTTTACGGAAGGGTAATAACTCGGGGCAAGGCTGAAATTGTTGAGGACGCTCAGAACGATCCCCGATACGATCCTTCAGTTGCCGATGGTACAGCAACTGAATTGGTTGAAATCTGCTGTCCCATCATCGGACACGGCAAAACACTGGGTGTTATCGGGCTGGTAGCCGTAACCGAAGACCAGCGGCAATACATCCTCAGCCGCAGACACCGATTACTGGAATTTGTCATCCGCATGGCGCAACTGCTTGCCGTCAGTGCCATTGAAACTGAAGCCCTTCAGAACAGTACCACTGTTACCAACCAGCTTAGAACGATTATTGAATCGATTGACAATGCGATACTGTCCGTCGACAAGCATGGAACCATTTTGCATTGCAATCAGATTGGAGCCGACCTGATCCGACGCACTAAACGTAGTATCATCGGCAAGAATATTTCAAAAATTTGGCCGGGGACTCCGATTTTGGACGTCCTGAAAAACGGTTCCGGATATCATTGGCATGAAGAATCGTACCAGTCGGCCAATCACAACATGGCTTTTATGGTTACCGTCAACCCGGTTGTATCGGGCAGCGATGTCGTCGGTGCGGTTGCATCCTTCAGGGACGTGGCCGATGTTCGCCAAAAAGCCTATGACATGATCGCAATGGTTCCACGGATAGGGGTCGATGCCATATGGGGAGAAAGCCTCCCCATTCGTAAATTAAGAGAGACCATTTTGCAGGTTGCCCAGAGTAACGCCAACGTGCTTATCACCGGCGAAACCGGAACCGGTAAAGGGCTCGTTGCCAGTGCCATTCACCATTCAGGGCCACGGCTGGCGGGTCCTTTTATTCCGGTCAACTGTGGGGCCATACCGGACAATCTCATTGAAAGTGAACTGTTCGGTTACCGTGAAGGTGCCTTTAGCGGTGCAAAAAAGGGCGGCAAACCCGGAAAGTTTGAGCTGGCCCATAACGGAACCATGTTTCTCGATGAAATTGGCGACATGCCGCTGCGCCTGCAGCCTAAATTACTCCACATTCTTCAGACAAAACTGGTGGAAAGGCTTGGCGGGATAAAATCGATTCCCGTAAATACAAGGGTACTTTCCTGCACGAACCGGAACCTTGAAAGAATGATTGCAGAAAAAGAATTCCGCAGCGATCTATTTTTTAGACTGAATGTAATTCCCATCCATATTCCCCCATTGCGTGTCCGATCCAAGGATATGTTACTACTGTTGGATAAATTCTTAGAAAAATTCTGCCGTAATGAAGGTAAAGTGATAAATGGCGTATCAGATGATGTGAAAGAGCTTTTTATATCCTATAGCTGGCCCGGCAATGTGCGTGAACTGGAAAACACCGTTGAGTATATGGCCAGTATGGCATCGAAGGATATCATTACAATGGATAGCGTGCCGGCGCGAATCAAAAGACAACGGCAAGACAAGATACTCCCTGATATGTCCCTGGATGCCCTGCTGCAAAGATACGAAAAAAACCTCCTGCAGGAAAAACTGGACGAAATTGGAAATATGCCTGGAAAAATTGACAAACTTGCCGATTTGCTTCACGTCAGCCGGGCAACATTGTATCGAAAGTTGAAAAATCTGGGTGTTAAATAGTGTCTATCCATAACAGAGATGGTTTGGCCGAGGTCAAGGCGCCTGAAAAATCTTAAATATGATACGCAAGTATTAAAATTGAGATTTTTTAAAAATTCTTTTAATTTAGATAGTTACAATTCCCCACCTGAAAATTAGAAAATCATTATCCTATTATTGAGACATTTCAAACCGCACCGTATCTGCCAATTATTTCTATAAATTCAGCCTGTTAAGACATTTTGTACATGCTGGCACAAATTGTGCTATACATCAATGATAATTTCAACAGCAGTCATCCGTGCCTGTTGTTTTTAATCCGTTCCGGGAAAACCGGATTAAAGGGCCGATATCATCGAGAAGCATCACCATTTCGAATTATTCACGAGCTGGATTTACGTTTTGGTGAAATTTTATAAACTATTCCAATCAAGAGCCATCTCAAACCAAAGGAGGAAATTTTGAAAAGTGGAAAAAAAAGTCGTGCGATGTTTAAAAGAGCAATGGAATCCATTCCCGGTGGCGTTAATTCAAATTTCAGATACTGGGGCGATGAGGAAACACTCGTTCTGAAAAGGGCTAAAGGTGCCTACATTTGGGATCAGGACGACAAAAAATATATTGACTATCGTCTTGGATTTGGCCCTGTTATTCTTGGACACGCATATGAATCGGTGCTTGAAAAAGTAAAGGAGGGTTTGGAAATCGGCAACGCATTTTCCATGACCCATGAATATGAAATTTCGGCGGCCGAAAAAATTAAAAAGCTGGCCAATGTCGATCTTGTCAGATTTGCCAACTCGGGCACGGAAGCAACTATGCACGCAATTCGGATAGCCCGTGCGTTTACCGGTCGGGAAAAAGTACTCAAGTTCGAAGGGGCCTATCACGGATTCCACGATTACACTTTGTGGAATTGTCAACCCCCGGTTCCCGGAGTTGGGTATAGAAGATCCCCTGTGCTTATTCCACACGGATCCGGCATACCGCATATGATCGGCCAACTTGTGATGTCCGTTCCATTTAACGATGAAGAACTTCTGGAAAAAAAGGTCAAGGAGAACTGGGGTGATATCGCGTGTATTATCGTTGAGCCCTTGTTGGGAAACTGTGCGTCAGTCATGCCTAAACCCGGGTATCTTGAACTCATTCGAAGCCTCTGTGATAAGTATGGCATCGTAATGATCATGGACGAGGTAAAGACCGGTTTCAGGATAGCCAAAGGAGGAGCGCAGGAGTATTTTAATATTCAAGCGGATCTGGTCACCTACGCCAAGGCATTAGCCAACGGATTCCCCCTGGCGGCCATTGCCGGTAAAAAAGAGATTATGGGCGAGATCGGATATCAGAAAATAGCTCACGGCGGCACTTACTGTGCTAATGTTGTTGCCACGGCTGCAGCATGCGCTGTACTGGATGAGATCGAAGCCGGTGCGCTGGAAAAGGTGAATGCGCACGGCAAATTGCTTATAGAAGGTTTTAAAAAAATTCTGAATACACTCGGTGTGCCCGGTGTGATTCAGGGCCCGCCATCCATGTGCGGTGTTCTCCTGACGGAAAATGAAAATATTCATGAATTCAGGGATTGGAACGATTCCAATCACGGACTCTATGAAGAGGTGATTATGAAATGTATCGAAAAAGGTGTGATGCCTGATGTCGACTCCCGCGAACCCTGGTTTGTTTCCGCATCTCACAGCGATGAGGACGCCGCAATCGCGCTGGGGGTTTTTGAAGAAGCCTTAAAGGAAGCGATCGGCTAGAATATACTGTTTGTACAGGCCGGGTACGAAAGCTATGTTCATCGAAAATGGGACAGATAAAGCTGGCGTGCAGGGTCTTCCTGTACATACCATACAAAATTTTCAGGGAGAAACACCATGATTGATCCTCAGGTTATCGAAGAAGCAAAAGACCAACTTGTGGCCCAGAACAAGGAAAAAGTACTTGAAATTGCCAACCAAGTCATTGCAGACGGCGGCGATCCGCTGGAGCTGATGAACCAGGCGTTTATCCCCGGCATCAATAAGGTGGGGGACCTTTTCGGCCGGGGCCAGTTGTTTCTGCCCGAGCTGATGGTGGCGGCCGATGCCATGCAGGCGGCCACCGATGTGATTAACGCGGCATTGGCCAAAATGGGCGAAAAGCAGGAAAAAAAGGGAAAGGTGATACTTGCCACGGTCAAAGGCGACGTGCACGATATCGGCAAATGTATCGTAGTTTCCCTGATGCGGGCCAATGGTATTACCGTTTTTGACCTGGGCCGCGACGTGGATACGGACACCATCATCGAAGCGGCGGTGAAAGAAGAGGTGGATATCATTGGGACCAGTGCGCTGCTGACCACGACCATGGGCCAGCAGAAAAACCTGGAGCAGGCGTTAAAGTCGGCGGGCCTGCGGGACAAATTTAAGACCATGGTGGGCGGTGCCCCGGTAACGGGCCGCTGGGCCGCCAGGATCGGAGCCGACGCCTATGCCGAAGATGCCCAGGACGGCGTAACGAAAGTCAAGGAACTGTTGGCCGGTAAATGAATTGGGTATTTAACGCCGGACGCCGAACCACCTTCAGGATCTAAAAGAATTCTCGACATCTTTTCCGGCCACGGCGCACACGCTGGCTTCGCCAAAAAAATCGTCCGGATTCCACCGAATCTCGTGGTGAGGCCATGATCAAAACGCCCTGTTCGTTTGCTTTGATGGGCGAGAAGAACGCTTTGATTTGCTTCTGGACGGACGGGGCGGATATCCGCGGGCATACAGGAACAACCGACGGGCTGATGATATTGTCTCCTCAAAAACTCTTTCTGAATCAATAGCTTAAACCAAGGAGGAAATTTTAGTCTGGCTTGATGATCTTTTGGAACATAGCGCATGACCAGATATGGATAAATGTAACAGGTTGTTTTAGTTTTAAATTTTGCTAATGCAATAGGTTAGAAAGATTCACAACATAAGGGCCACCTATTAAAAATACCAGATAACCACGCCGTAGAGGCGATACGGAGGGGCGGTGGTGCGCCGGGTTACAGGATCGGTTATTCCGCCGTACTCGGTATTATCGCTTCCCAGGGGAATGTCCGCTCCGACCAAAATCTGCAGGGACTGGAGGGCGTCCCAGGTCACCCTGGGCTGGAAGAGAATGGAGCCGTCCGAGAGATTGTCGATAATGGAGAGGTAGAGATTCACCAGGGGATGGTACTCGAAACGGACCTGACCGGCAACATACAACTCGCCTGTGCTGAAGAGTTCACCCCGGGTGATCCTCTCTACCAGGGAAGGGTTTTCCAGAGCATCCATCGGTTTTTTCTCTCCCAGGCCGTTATAGTAGAATTCCACCAGGCCGTACCAGTTTTTCTTTCCAAGGACCCAGGAGTAATCCAGGTTGGCCACTGCAGTTAAATAGCCGGACTGGTCCGCCTCCTTCCGGAGAAAAGTGTAGAGGGCGTCGGCCCGCCATGCTGCTCCGCCCAGGTATCCGGAACCGCCGGCACCGATAACGGTCTCATCGTAATGCCGGATTGCCAGAAACTCCCACTCCGCTGTCAGGGCCTCCAGCCGGACCTTTGCGGCCAGGGAAGATTGGTCGGTTTCAACGTCCCCGGTTTCCCGATCCCGGCGGGGCACGTACACCACCTGAAGATCCGTCATCCATCCGCCGAAGGTCTGAAAGAGAACCATGTCGGTTCCGACCTTGTAATCCCGGATCACGTCCGTGGGGGCAAAGGGGTTGAGCAGGTCGGCAGGATTGAAAACCAGGCCGTTGCCCCATGAGAGAGCCTGCCGCCCCAGGCGAACCGTGGCCCGATCCCCTTCCCAGGAGGCCGCCATCCGGTCGATCCGGTGGTAATATACCCAGGCACCCTCTTCCCCTTCCACATGGGTCAAGTTAAAAAAACGAGTTTCGTCCGTGGGTGCAGGTACAAGGAACCGGGATGCCCCTGGAGCCACCGGGGAAAGCCGGGTCAACGCACCCCGGGTATCCCCCCCCGAGATGCCTGCCTCGTAGTGGACCTCTACGGTTACAGGCGCGGTAAATGCTGCAAGACCCGTGAGACGAAAGTCTGCGCCCCAGTCTGCATACTCGCTATTCTTTCCCGACAGGGCGATGATGTGATTGTCATCATACATGGAGAGATTTCCCTGCCCACGAAGATGACCGCCCCACCGGGTCTCCACCCCACTGGAGAGCGAGGGGACAAGGATCAGACAGACGATGGCAGTCAGTCGGAATATCATGATTCTTTTCTCTGATCATCGGCCACGCAGCCGTCGCGGATATGGACGATTCTCCGGGCATGCTCCATGACCATGGCATCGTGGGTGGAAAAAATAAAGGTGACCGCCTTTTCCCGATTCATGGTCTTCATAAGTTCCAAAAGTTTCTCACCGTTTTTTGAATCCAGGTTGGCCGTGGGCTCATCCGCCAGAACGATGGCAGGGTTGGACACGATGGCCCTGGCCACGGCCACCCGCTGCTGCTGGCCCCCGGAAAGCTCCGATGGTTTGCGGTCAAGCATGCCGGAAAGTCCCACCTCCTCCAGAATGGCCCGGACTCTTTTTTTTCGCTTGGCCTTCTCCACTCCCTGGAGCCGTAAAATATATTCCACGTTTTCCTCGGCCGTGAGTACGGGTATCAGATTGTACGCCTGAAAAACAAACCCGATCCGTCTCAGCCGTAGGTCGGCCAGGTCCCCGCTCTTCATCTGCCGAAAATTCCGACCGTCCACAATGATCTCTCCCCTGTCGGGCAGGTCCAGCCCGCCGATCATGTTGAGGAGTGTGGTCTTGCCCGACCCCGAGGGCCCTGCCAGGGCCATGAACTCCCCCTTTTCCACAGATATCGTGATGCCGGATAGCGCACTTACCGTCACATCCCCCTGGCGGTAACTTTTCTCCACATCCGTCACACTGACGCTCACCATACTCTTCTCCTTTATTTAGTGTCCGTCCAGAAATGGTCTTTTCGGAGTCTCGCAGGCTCGCTTACCTGCCCACCCTCTTCACACATGCCGCATGGTCTCCACCGGTGTGAACCGAGCCGCCTTTATCGCCGGGTAGATACCCACCACAAGTCCCAGGATCAGTACCGTGAGGTTGGCGGTCAAAAAATCGCCTGCGGTCACAACCGGCAGGATCACCCGGCTGATCCCCCACATCTCCACGCCCTTGGCAAAGGCGGTAAGATCTATGCCGGTACCGGAAAGAAGATGAATCCCCACCAGCGCCACCAGGTTTCCCATGCCCATTCCCACGGCCAGAAGAAACAGGGTCTCCCTTAACACCATCCAAAAAATCCGGATAGGCCTCATGCCCAGAGCCTTTAAGAGACCGAACTCCCGCATCCGCTCATAGACGGCCATGAGCACCGTATTAACAATCCCGAAACCCATGGCCACGAACACCACCAGGTACCAGATGTAGAGAAAGGCATCGAACATCTCCAGGTAGGCGTTCATGGCAGGAAGCATCTGCCGCCAGTCTTCAACGACCACCACCCTGTCTGTAAGCCGCTCGCTTAAGGATTCCGTCAGGGGTGAAAGATCCGTGTCCGCCATCCGGTCTCCGGGAAGGGTGATACCGATCTCCGTGGCATCCTCTCCAAGCATGAGCATCTTCCGTGCCGTGTGCAGGGGCACGAAAACAAAGGTCTTTTCCGTGTCCGACATCTGGGATCGGTAAACGCCCCGAATACGGAAAGCTCTGGAGGCGATCTCGCCGTCGGCCCTCTGGCTCATCAGTACCACCTTTCGGTTGATGCGTGTGCCCAGCTTTTCCAGAAGAGCCCTGCCGATAACAATGCCGTTTTTGTCATCATCGGAAAAAAATTGTCCCTCCAGGGGCGCATCCCCTATAAAAGAACAATTCTTCTCCTTTTCCGGCTCGATTCCCACCATGATCACACCGGCATTTTCCCGAGAGGTATTGATCACACCGTCAACCAGGATTCGCTCCACAATCCTTGCCCCCCCTGGCAAAAGGGGCTTTATCTCTTTTATCAGGGAGTCGGGGTCGGGAATTCTATTTTCAACGGAAGGATCATTCCGAAAGTCGGGGTGCCGGATTCGGATATGTCCGGTGAGGTTGTCGATGGCGTTATCCACCATCCCCTCCATCATGCCCCGCATCAGGGAGGCCAGAAAAATCATGGAGGCGACGCCGATAAAAATGGCGGTGAGAATAATCAGGGTCCGCCGGGGGTTGCGCCAGATATTTCGCCATGCGAGCTGAGTATACATGAAATCCCTTTCTATGATTTTCTCTATACGGCCCGAAGGGCTTCCACGAGCTTGAGACCGGGAATGCGCAGGGCCGGGTACAGAGCGGTGAAAAAGGTGATGACCAGTACAAGGAGCGGACCGGAAAAAAGGGAGATAAAAGAAAGCCTGGGATAAAGCCTTCCTTCGATCCCGAACTCTGCCAGCATCTCCCCTGCCCCGCCCAGATCAATTCCGTAAACGGAAAAAAAGAGTGTGATACCTGCTCCAAGGAGAATGCCCAGGCCCAACCCCATGGAGGTCATGAGCATGGATTCAGTCAGCATCATCCGCACAAGACGCCCCGGACGAGTGCCGATGGCCATGAGCACACCGAATTCCCGGGTACGCTCGAAAATCGCCATAAGAAAAGTATTCAAAATACTGAAGGCCACTACGATGATGAGGATCAGATACATAATAATGCCGCTCACAAGGTCCATCTGGATACTCTGCTTGAGACCGGGCATGAGTTCCTCCCAGCCAAGTACTGAAAGCCCTGCAAGCGCAGGTAGTGCCCGGGCGGTCTTCCCTATCCTGCCCGCCGTGCGAAGCCGGTCCGCAGCCACCACTACGGAATGGGCCGCGCCCTCCATGGCAAAGACCTCGTCAAAATCAATAAACGGCATCTGCAGTGTGGAGCGGTCAAAGGCATCTATGCCGGCCCGATAGATGCCCTTTATCGTAACGATGGTGGCGGCCACGGATCCATCCCTTGCCTGGCCCAGGAGGGTCAATTCGTCTCCAATGCCCACGTGCAGTCGTTGTGCCAGAAGGGTTCCGATCACCGCCACATTGTGATCCCCCTTTTTCAGATACTCCCCTTTCCGGATCTGGCCGGGAAGTATGGAGACCCCTTTTTCTCTATCCGGGTCCACACCCATCACCATCACACCCCGGGTCCTCCCGGCACCTGAGGCCAGTGCAAAAGCCTCTCCCCGTGGGCTTATGCCCGTGATGCCCGGAAGCTTCTCAAGTGCGGCAATCACGGCCCCGGGGTCGGGTACCACCTTTCGCATCTCTTTTTTGTCGATATAACCATTGGCCTGTACCTGCAGGTGCCCCGTGTTGAGCTTCACGGATGCATTGATCATGTCCTCATAAGACCCGAACTGAAAAGAGAGCATAAAAACCAGGAGCATAGCGGAAAATGCCACTGCCAGCATGGTGAGGATGGAACGTCTGGGATTGCGCCATACGTTTCGCCAGGCTATAAAAAAATCGTCCATGTTACCGCCTCCGGTTTTTCAAGTTGGACAGGGTGAAGAGCCTGGGTTTTACGACAACATCAAAGACAAGCTTTGTATACACCATCTTGGTATACCGGTCCTTCTCATCCACCCGTTTCATGATCCATACACTTGGGTAGAGGCGGCCTCCCATCATCTTGATATCATGAGCGGTCATCTCCTTTATCAGGACCATATCCTCGTCAAAAAAAGCCTGGCGCAAGAGCACACCGTCCTCCCGCAGGGTGATCTCCTGCTTTCCCCACACAATCGGCGCATCCTCCAGAGGGACAAGTTCGATATCATAGGTCCGGACTCCGTCTGTTTTTCCCTCGTTGATCACCCGATGGGTGTACTCATCCAGGATGCTCTCTGTTTTGGAGAGATCATCATTGGAAAAATCCGACCCCATCCAGGACTGGCTCATCATGGAGGGAGGAAGCTTGATCGCCCGGTTGATCTTGGGATTGTAGCTCCACATATCTTTCCCTTTTTTCAAAGTGCCGTTGCCAGCGTCCCTGGGGGGTTTTTCCACGAAAAAAATTGCATCGCTTTTCCCCCTGGTCCAGGCACTAAGGGTCATGCTCCGTTCAAAATCGGGCCGGTGGATGATCATGGTAAACTTCGAATAGGAGGTCTTTCCCCGGAGATGATTGAAGGCCTTTTCCACAAGGGCCCTGGCATCGGGCTTGTCACCGGCAAAAATAACGCCGGGAAAGAGAAATATCATGCACAGACAGGCCACAATAAAGGTCGTGCCCAGATTATTTTGTCTCATACTGCCCCCAGTCTTTATAAAAATCATAGAAAAACGGCACTTCATTTATCGGTTTACGTTAAAAAAAACATCCCCAAGGCCGACTACACGACTCACCGGCAGGATGGCTCAGGGGAAAAATATGATAACCGAAGCCTGCAGGCTTTGCGCTCCCGATTTTCTCTCCCAGTTTGAAGAACGGAAGACTTTATTATTCCCCGGGCTTCACGCGGAGCCGTTGCCAGCAGTGCAAGTCGAGGTAGAAAACTACTGGCGATACAGTAGGCTAATTCTACAATTAGCTATATAATCAGCGGCTTCAAGCCGCAACATACGTCCGGTGGTGTGGGAGGATTAGCCACACGGTTTAAAAAACCCGGACCACCAGGCCGACCTCGAAGTTAAGAGAAATTATCAGATCCAATCTTTTATTATCGAGACAAAACACCCTATTCATCATTTTCGCCGAAAATGAAACCCGAATTTGCGCCTAAACGCGGACGGCCGAATATATTGTCTGTTGCTGAAAGGATACTCTATTGCGGTGGCGGAACTCGGCATCTTTTTCGCGGGCAGGATTCTTGCCATAAACATATTTATTAACCGCCAGGATAAAAACACCCAGCCAAAATGTTATGACAATGGGAACAATAAAGGAGATATAAAAATAAAATTTCCATAAAAACGGTCTATTCCTGAATCACTCTCCTGAATTTTAACCCATAAGCGAGTAAAAAAATAACATCACCGGATACCATCCGCGAAGCCAACAGGCAAGTTATTGTTTGAGATACCCCTCTGCGAGGCTCCGGCCAAGTTCCAGGGCTTTGCGGTTCATATCCAGAAATGCTGCAGGAATCCGGGTTTCGAGTACTTTCATAATCGATTCCGGCTGGACAAGGTCGGTCAGTGTAACCAGTGCGCCTATCATGCAGATATTGAAAACAATCGGTTTCCCGATTTTTTCCATAACCGTTTGATACATAGGCAGTCCAATCTGACGGGCGTCAACCTTCCGTTCCTGTTTCACATACCGAGTATCCGTGAGCAGAAGACCACCGGGCCGGATGATCGGATTAAAATTGGTATACGATTCCCGGGTAAGACAGACCAGAACGTTGGGCTGAATCACCTTGGGGTAGTGGATGATCGAATCCGCAATAATGACATCACTGCGGGTGGCACCGCCCCTTGCAGCAGCACCGTAACTCTGGGACTGAACTGCGGTCAGATCTTCATACATTACTGCGGCCTCGGCAATTATGATTGCAGCGGTTATCACGCCCTGACCGCCGGAGCCGGAAAATACCATCCTGCATCTTTCCATGATTATTGCCCTTTCATTGCCTGCTCAATAATTTTATCATACTCATTGCAATATTCCGGAATATCCTTCTGAACAAAAATACCCCGTTCGATCAAATCGGAATTTTCTTTTTTGGCCTTGGATCCGATGGGAGTTGTATTTGTTTTATAAGTCTCCATCATTTCGGCTGCACTACCCCCTTTGTTGCGCCTTCCAAACTGAACGGGGCACTGAGACAGAATTTCCACTACCGAAAAGCCCTCATGAATAATCGCCTGTCGGATCAGGTCGGTGGCCTGTTTTGCATGATAGGTGGTTGTCCTGGCTACAAAGGAAGCACCTGCCGCCCTGGCCATTTCGACGATATCAAATTCATGATCAATGTTGCCGTAGGGTGTGGTCGTGGCCATCACGCCAACACCGGAAAGGGGTGAATACTGCCCGCCGGTCATGCCGTAAATGCGGTTGTTCATCACAATTGCGGTAATGTCGATATTGCGCCGCGCAGCATGGATAAAATGGTTGCCTCCGATGGCCATAGCATCACCGTCTCCCATGGGTACGATCACATTCAGCCCGGGCCGGCTCATCTTGATACCTGTGGCAAATGCCAGTGCCCGTCCGTGAAGGGTGTGCATACTGTGAAAGTCGACATACCCGGAAATCCGTGCACTGCATCCGATCCCCGACACCATGACAATCTCGTTTTTGCTCATCCCCAGTTTTTCAACGGCCCGCAACAGGCTGTTGAGTACGATTCCGTGTCCACATCCGGGGCACCACATATGGGGGAAGAATCTTCCCCTGATATAATCTTTAATCGCCATTTATCAAACTCCCTTTCCCTTAATTACCCGCAGAATATTTATAATATCCATGGGAGTTATGAAAACACCATCAAAGCGGTTGGCCAGAAAAATCTTTTCCGGCTGTTCAACCGCCTTTTTAACCTCCTGCACAATCTGGCCCATGTTCATTTCTATCACAACCACAGCTTCGGCTTTTAAGCACTTCCGCCGTACAACTTCGGATGGAAACGGCCACAGAGTCTGCAATTCCAGCAACCCTAAACACTCGCCCCTTGCACGCCGGTTCTCTACCACGTGGAGAGCCGAACGGGCTGAAGACCCGTAGGAAATCAGGATCCGCTCCGCATCTTCCAGATAATATTCCTTGTACCGGGCAATCTGGCCGGCCCGGTTTTCAATCTTATCCGTCAGGTGACGCAGCAGGCCGTAAACAATCTCGGGTTTGGTGGAGGGAAATCCCCACATATCATGGAACAGGCCTGTGACATTATATCGATGCACGCTGCCGAAGTCCGACATGGGCAATCGTCCGTCTTCCCTGGGAAGGTAGGGATGGTAATCCACCCCGCCCTTGACGGATGTCCGCAGTCTTTCCACCAGTGGAATCTCTCCGGGTTCGGGAATCACAACTCTTTCGCGGGTATGGCCCACAATCTCGTCAAACAGAAGGATTACCGGGGTTCGATACGTCTCGGCTATATTAAAGGCCTCCACCGTAATTTCAAAGATATCCTGATGATTGGAAGCTGTCATAACTACGATGGAGTGATCTCCGTGGCATCCCCACCGGGCCTGCATCACATCGCCCTGGCTGCCATGAGTCGGAATACCGGTGGAAGGACCGCCGCGCTGAACATTGACGATCACGCAGGGAACTTCCGTCATAACGGCATATCCAATAGCCTCCTGCTTCAAGGAAATTCCGGGGCCACTGCTGGCGGTCATCACCTTGCTTCCGGTCAATGAGGCGCCAATAATGGCGCACATGGAAGATATCTCATCTTCCATCTGAATAAAATGCCCCCCCCGTTGGGGCAGACGTTTAGCCAGATGTTCGGCAATTTCAGTTGAAGGCGTAATGGGATAGCCTGCAAAAAAATCAAGCCCGGCATAAATCGCCGCTTCCGCACAGACTTCATTACCCTGAATAAATTTTACATTTTTTTTACTCATAATAATGCCCTGTTTTAAATGATTATTTGAATTTTTTTGGCCGTTATAAAGTTGAATAACGGGACACAGGCCGGTTATTTTCCCTCGGGCTCAGTGATAATTTCAATGGCAAGATCCGGACATCTTATTTCACAAAGCCTGCAGGCAATACAATCTTCCGGCCGGGCTGCAAAGACCTTGTCATCGTCATCAAGTTCCAGAACTGATTTCGGACAAAAGTGCACGCAAATGCCGCACCCCTTACACCAATCCCTTTCTATTCTATGTTCCTTCAGCTTTGGTTTTCCCATTTATATTTCCCCATTGATAAATGCAAAAAATCTTAAGCACCGGCAGCATAATAAAAGGCATAACAGTCTGGTTTTTTTTTAAAATTCAAATCCTGCCCGACATCAGCCTGATATATGATCCGATTTAAATTATAAGGGCAATAATGCCTTTGATATTTTTTAATGTCAAGGTCTTTAGCCGGAAATATTCAAAAGAAACAATTGGGCGGATATCATGAAGAAAAATCATAAATTTCAGGATTAAACGCCTAAATAAACCGTTTCATCAGTTCATCCGTAATGTCATCCACATTTTCGGGTGTAACACCGGATTTTTTACAGACCTTCTCGGCTCTGGCCATCAGATACGGGTCCTGCATGTCGGCAAGGGTTGAAAAAACACCTGTCCTGCGGCCAATTTGAAAGACGGCCTGTTGTTCCGGCGGCATGGATAAAAAAGTTAGAATAACGTTCATCATCCGGTCTTTGTCATCGGGCAAACGCCCCTTAATCTCCTGGAACAGGTTCAGAACATGATCGCTTTTGACACGGCTGGTAATGCCCTCCAGGGTTTCAAGAAACAACAGAATCTCCATGACCGCCATCTTGTCGGTACACTTCTCAAACCGTCCCCCGGCATACGCGTCAAACAGTGGAACATGGTTGGGAACGGCAAGGGTCCGCAACCGGATAAAATCCGGATTAATCTGATTAAGCGTATCAGCCGTTTCAAGGGCATGCATTCTTGAAAGCGCCCTCCCTCCAAGGCCGGGCATCACATATTCAGACAGTTCCATGCCGGCCTGCTTAATCTTAATGCCGGCCCTGATCTGGCCGGCTTTGGTAACTCCCTTGCTCATCTTTTTTAAGACATCGTCAGAACCGGATTCGAGTCCGATATGAATTCGATTGAGACCGGCATCGGACATGGCAACAAGATCCGCATCCCGGATACGTGCCGCCGTATGGGAGCGTGCATAGGAAGTTATCCGTTTCACCCATGGGAAACGCCCTTTCAAATGCTGCAAAATATCCACCAGATCCTGCGGTTTTATAATCAGGCTGTTGGCATCCTGCAAAAAAATCGATTCCATTCCACCGTAATACCAGTGAACAGCAGCCTGCAGGGCCTGCATGTCATGGGGAGTTACTTCAGCGGCGATTTCGTCGACCCTGGATCGGTCCAGATATTGTATCTGCTTTCCAGTCTGCCGCAGGGCCGCAACATATCCGTAAAGCCGATCGATATCCATCTTGACGTGTTCTACCGGACGCAGTGAAAACCGGGTTCCTTTGTACACCGGGCAAAAAGTGCATCGGTTCCACGGGCAGTTTCGCGTCACCCGGATCAGCAGACTCCCGGCTTCGCTGGGTGGCCGTATGGGACCCTGCTCAAATCCTGCGTATATATTCTGTTTCGTGTGTGTGTTTCTCATTCAAATCCTCGTGAATCTGTTTCCAAATGTTCCATTTCGAAATTGGCTATCGTATATACAATATCTGCCGGATCCAATAATAAACATACGCTGAATTTTAAATCAAGGCTTGCCCATCTTTCATTTTTTACCTATACTCTAACCGTTCACGGTCGACGGTTCACAGTTCAGTTTTTCCAAATTACCGTATTCTTTATGAAAAAAAAATTCTTGATTGCCGTTTTCATTCTCTTCATCATGGGCCTTGGCGCTTTCACCTGGCTGTACGTCGATATCACCGCTTATGCAGAGCGGCCCGGTGACGGCGATCCGATAAAAAAAACTGTCCTTATTAATCAGGGAGATGGCTTTAGAAAAATCACCCATTATCTGAAGCAGACCGGCATTATCACCCATCCATTTAAATTCCGGCTCTATGCCCGGCTGAAAAAATATGACCACCGGATCAAGGCCGGAGAGTACATTCTTTCATCGGAGATGTCTCCGGACAAAATACTTGCCACCCTTATCAGCGGCAAGGTCCGACTCTACCGTCTGACAGTACCCGAAGGGTTGACCCTGCGCCAGATTGCATCCCTCATTACCGATGCAGGACTGGGCCATGCCGCTGAATTCCTGAAATTGGCCAACGATGCGGCCTTTGCCGAAAAGCATGACATTCCGGCTGCCGGCCTGGAAGGATACCTTTTTCCCGATACATACTTTTTCCCGAGAGGCGTCACTGCCCGAAAAATTATCACGACAATGCTCGATAGATTCCAGAGCATATTTACCCCGAAATGGAAACTGCGTGCCCAAAAAATGGGGTTTTCGGTCCATCAGACGGTGACCCTGGCATCGATTATCGAAAAGGAAACCGGTGCCGCCTTTGAGCGTCCCCTGATCTCCTCGGTCTTTCACAACCGGCTTAAAAAAGGAATGCGGCTGGAAAGTGACCCCACCGTTATATATGGAATTGAAAACTTTGACGGCAATATTACCCGAAAGCACCTTGCCGCCAAAACCCCTTACAACACCTATCAGATAAAGGGCCTGCCTCCCGGCCCCATTGCCGGCCCGGGAGCCGAAGCCCTGAAATCAGCCCTTTTTCCCGCCGATACGAAATTTCTTTTTTTTGTAGCCAAAAAAGACCATACACATCAATTTTCAACCAATTTAAAGGACCATTGGCGGGCCGTACGAAAATATCAGTTGAAACGATGAAGGCAGACAGAGGACGGAGGACAGAAGTCGGAAATCAGAGGGCGGAGGCCGGAGGGCAGAAATCGGAAATCAGAGGACGGAGGTCGGAGGTTGGAGAGTAGAGGTCGAAACGATAGAATAATAAAAAAACCTTCTGCGTTGCCTGTCTGCGTGCTCCGCACAGACAGACACGCAGACAAGGCAGAGCGGAACAGTCTTCGCCCGGGGCTACGCCGCCTCAAGAGTGATACCACAAATATTCATTTTAGTTCCGGCTATCCGGGAAAAGCAGGGGGATCTGCAATTTGAACGATATTACAAAATTCACAAAGGAGCAAATGGCAGGACAGCGCTTGATGATCGGTTTTAACGGTACGGCGTTAAACAGCGATCTGAAATTCTATATCAACACCTTCAAGGTCGGAGGCATTATTCTATTTTCAAGAAATATCAAAGACCCTCGGCAATTAGAAAACCTGTGCCGATCTGCCCAGGCCTATGCCGGAGACTGCGGACACCCCCCGCTGTTTATTGCCATTGACCAGGAGGGCGGCCAGGTGGCGAGGCTCAAAAAACCGTTTACCGTTTTCCCCGGCAATCCGTCCATGACAGCTGAGGCCGACGCCCGTTACTTTGCCGAGATTACGGCTGCCGAACTCAACCAGGTCGGGATAAATATGGATATGGCTCCGGTGCTGGATATTGCGCCAAAAGAGATCGACAGCATCATGGCCCGGCGATCCTTTGGTCATGACCCCGGGCAGGTATCGCTTTTAGGGGCCGAAGTGATCAGGGGGCTGCAGCAAAACGGCATCCTGTCGGTTGCCAAACATTTTCCGGGTATCGGCCGCACGATTCTTGATTCACACCACGACCTGCCCTCTCTGGATGTCACACCGGAAGATCTGGAAGCATCCGATCTTCTGCCGTTTCAGGCGGCCATTGCCTGCGATGTGGCCGGCATTATGCTGTCCCACATCCATTACCCAGGGCTCGATCAAAAATGGCCGGCCAGTCTTTCGCCCGCCATTGCCCAAGAACTGCTGCGCCGCAAACTGGGCTTTGACGGCCTTGTGATCACCGATGATCTGGATATGGGCGCCATAAAAAAGCACTATCCCATCCATGGCGCAATACAGCAAATTTTAAAGGCTGAAATCGATATCGCGCTGATCTGCCACAAGGGCCCTGATATCAAGACTGCCTTTGAAGAGATTCTTCGGCAGGCAGATAATTCCGAGATCGTGGCAACCCAGGGGGAAAACGCCGTACAGCGGATTTTACGGGCTAAGGACAGGCTGGGTATTGAAAAGTGAAAAGTGAAAAGTGAAAACTTATGGTATCGCTTCGCTCTGTCTTTTTTATTAAGATCGATAGAATCAGCCTACAGCCTATCAGTCTACAGTCTAACCAGCCTTCACCCTAAACCGAAGGTTGATCCAGCCTTATCCGCGAATAGACATCATCGGTAAGCTGCGATACACGATCCTCTTTGAGATAGTGATAACCCACTGCCGCAATCATGGCGGCATTGTCGCCGCAAAGTTCAACAGAGGGAATATGCACTGCCAGCCCGTTCCGGGCCGCATCTTCGGTCACTTTCTTTCGCAAATGACTGTTGGCCGCCACTCCACCGGCCACGGCAATATGTTTACAGCCTCTTACCATAGCCGCATTGATCAACTTGTAGGACAATACATCCACTGCGGCCGACTGGAATCCGGCCACGATATCCGGTATCTCCCGTTCATATTCCGGATGGGTTTGAATATAGCGGTTAACAGCCGTCTTCAGGCCGCTGAAGCTGAAATCAAAGGTCGATTTATCCAGATAGGGCCTTGGAAATTTTATCTTTTGTGGATCACCGGTTTTTGCCAGTTGATCGACAATAATTCCCCCGGGATATCCCAATCCGAGCATCTTGGAAACCTTGTCAAAAGCTTCGCCGACAGCATCGTCACGGGTCTGCCCCATCACCTCGAAACCGGTATGCCCGGTCACATGGTAAATGCTGGTATGTCCCCCGGAAACCAGCAGCGCCGTAAAAGGAAACGGCGGCACGTCCGGTTCCAGGAAAACCGAATTGATATGTCCCTCCAGATGGTTTACGCCGACCCAGGGAACATCAAGCGCATAGGCATAGGCTTTGGCAAATGAAAATCCCACCAGCAGGGCGCCGATCAGGCCCGGCCCCCGGGTCACGGCGATCCCGTCCAGTCTTGCCGGGTTCAGACCCGAATCGGCGATGGCGGCACCGACAACCGAAACAATCCCCTCGATGTGCTTGCGTGATGCAAGTTCCGGCACCACCCCCCCGTAAGGGTTATGAACTTTGATCTGAGAAGCAACCACGGAAGATAAAATCTTTTTGCCGTCAACAACAACCGCCGCGGCCGTCTCGTCACAGGATGTTTCTATACCCAGTATGTTCATTGCCATTCCAATTGCGCCCAATTCTCAATAATAAATCCAGGCCCGGCGGACCGGAATTCCCATAATTAATAAAAAAGGCCGGAATCAGCTTTGCTGCTTGCAACGACAGCTGCTGCCGGCCATACCATAAGGGGCGCGTACAAACACCTTCACATTTTAAAATAACAAACTTATTTCAACGTCTACGCATACCTTTGCGAACTCTTTACTGCATTTTCCAAATTGCTATTTTTTGCGAGGCGCCCGCCCGGCGCCAATAGACCTCGGCACTCATGAAACACATTGAATTTCATTTTCCCGGCCCTTTTCAATCCACCTCATAAACTTCACAAAAAGTGAAACCTTTTTATGCCGCAACGATTTTTCCCCGGTAGTGTTTTTTTCAATATTATTCATCATAGCCATTCAATCCGTTGATCGGTTTTCTTCCTTTCCGCTATTTCGCCAATGACAAACCCTTTTTGATCCATGCCGTTTAAACGTCCCAGCACATCCTGAACCCCATCTTCGGGCACAACCACAACCATGCCGATGCCATTGTTAAAGGTACGCATCATTTCTGCATCAGTCACCTTTCCGGCATCCTGTAAAAAAGGGAAAACCGGGGGTATATCCCAACTATTGGTACGCAGAATCACGCTGCAGGCATCCGGTATGACACGCAGGATATTATCGGCAAATCCACCTCCGGTAATATGTGCCAGCCCGTGTACAGGCAAATCGCGGATAACGCTGTTTATGGTTTCCACATAAATTCTGGTGGGCGTCAAAAGCTCTTCCCCAAGAGTCCGACCGAAATCCTCTATATACGAATCCACTTGCAGTTTGAGCACATCAAAACAGATCTTGCGTACCAGGGAATACCCGTTGCTGTGCAGTCCGCTGGACTCGATACCAACCAGTATATGACCGACACTGATTTCTGAACCGTCGACAATTTTATCATTATCCACGAGCCCCACTGCAAACCCGGCCAGGTCATATTCACTCTCCCTGTAAAGCCCGGGCATTTCAGCGGTTTCACCGCCGATAAGGGCACAGCCGGCCTGTCTGCATCCCGCGCCGATGCCTCCGATGATGTCACCGGCAACCTGGCTGCTCAGCTTTCCCATAGAAATATAGTCCAAAAAAAACAAAGGTTTGGCGCCCTGCACGATCACATCGTTCACACACATCGCCACTAGATCAATGCCGATGGTGTCATGTTTATCCATCATAAAAGCAATCTTGAGCTTGGTTCCTACGCCATCTGTGGAACTTACCAGCACCGGTTTTTCATAGTCATGCGTGCTAAGGGAAAAAAGGCCGCCAAAACCACCTATTTCACCCATCACACCTCTTCGATGGGTCTTTTTTGCAATTGCTTTTATGTTATCTACAAGGGCGTTGGCCTTTTCAATATCAACGCCCGAATCTTTATATGTCAATGATTCCGTCATATTTCCGCCCCATAGTTAAATATAATGATCAAGCCTTAAAAGATATAAAAATAGACTGATCCAGACCAAAAGTCAAAACAATTTTTTTGACATCCAACGCGTTGTATTGTAAGCAATCACTTTGCCATGGGGTACATATTCCGGGTATGAACCGATTTACGAACCTTGAATGCAAACCAGAATCAGATTCAATTTCGGGAGGCTTATTATTTTCCATGCCCATTTTAAGGCAGACAAATTTCGAAAAAGGTAGCAGATGAAAAAAATACAGGTGGGGCTTTTAGGCTGCGGCACGGTAGGGACCGGCGTTGCAAAACTTCTGATCGAAAAAAAAGAGATCATCCGTTCCAGGGCCGGCACGGAAATCACACTCAAACACGCAGCCGATATCGACCTTGAAACAGACCGGGGAATACCGTTCGAGAAAGGGGTACTGACCACCGATGCACAGGCAGTCATTAATGACCCTGAAATCGACATTATTGTCGAAATGATCGGCGGTACCGGAATAGCAAAAGAATTTATCATCAATGCCATGGATAGGGGGAAACATGTGGTAACCGCCAACAAAGCCCTTTTGGCGACGCATGGTAATGAAATATTTAAATATGCCGGACAAAAGGGCCTGGACCTGGGTTATGAGGCCAGTGTGGGCGGCTGCATGCCTATCATCAAATCCCTGCGGGAGTCCCTGGTCAGTAATAAGATTCAATCCATGACCGGCATATTAAACGGCACCTGCAACTATATCTTATCCAAAATCACACAAGACCATAGCACTTTTGAACAATCTTTGGCCGAAGCCCAGGCCAAAGGATTCGCCGAAGCCGACCCAACCCTCGATGTGGAAGGGATAGACACCGCCCACAAACTTGCCATTCTGGGCGCACTGGCATACGGCACGACCATTAATCTGGAAGATATTTACGTAGAAGGGATTTCAAAAATCACACCGCTGGACATCGCGTTTGCCGAGCAGTTCGGGTATCGCATTAAACTGCTGGCCATCAGCAAAAAAAAGAGAAATTCTTTTGAAGCCCGAATTCATCCGACCATGATTCCTTTGGATAATCTTATCGCCAATGTTAGCGGAAGCCTCAACGCCGTCACGGTGACCGGCGATGCAATCGGCAATATGATGCTTTTCGGACACGGAGCCGGAATGATGCCCACTGCCAGCGCCGTTCTCAGCGACATTGTGGACATCGCCCGCAATCTCATCAGCGGCAGTATCGGAAGGGTTCCGGGCCTTTCCTTTCAGCCGGACAAGATCAAAACCATTCCGATCATGCCGATCTCCGACCTTGAAACCCATTATTATTTCAGATTTTCAGCCCAGGACCGTCCCGGTGTTCTGTCAAAAATATCGGGTGTTCTCGGGGATCACGACATAAGCCTTAAATCCGTCATTCAAAAAGGACGTAAGGCAAAGGGTCCGGTACCCCTTATCATGCTCACGCACCTGGCCCGTGAAGCAAATGTCATGTCGGCGCTGGACAAGATCAACGAACTGGACGTCATCAGCGATCAGCCGATGGTGATCCGCATTGAGGACAACAACCTGAATCATTAAAGCAGGTACTGGGTGCCGGGTTTCGGGTTCAAAATTTTTAATCTTACAACTGTATTGAAATGAGGTTTTATGTATATTGTATGCTCGGATCTTGAGGGTGTATTTATTCCCGAAATATGGATCAACGTTGCCGAGAAAACCGGCATTACGGAACTGCGGCTGACCACAAGGGATATTTCGGATTACGATGTCCTGATGAAAAAACGCCTGACCATTTTAAAAGAAAACAACCTCACCATTCATGATATCCAATCGGTGATCGCCACCATGGAGCCCCTGGACGGAGCCCTTGATTTTTTAAACTGGCTCAGGGAAAATACCCAGATAATAATTGTATCCGATACGTTTGAGCAGTTCACCGGACCGATGATGGAAAAACTGGGATGGCCCACTTTGTTCTGCCATAACCTGTCCATCGGACCTGGCGGTATGATCACGGGGTATAATCTGCGCCAGCCGGATTCCAAACGAAACGCCGTCATCGGGCTGAAAAAGCTGAATTACCGAATCATCGCCATGGGAGACTCCTACAATGACGTGAGCATGCTTCAGGAAGCCGATACCGGCATCCTTTTCGGGCCGCCTGAAAACGTCATAAACGATTTCCCGGATCTGCCGGTCACCCGGACCTATGCCGAAGTGAAAAATATGATCGAAAAAATAGTAACCGGCGATGAATAATGAATTCGTAAAAAGTCCGATGTAGAGGGTTTCGTAAAAAATTCAAGTCGTGTACATTTTGTAATCATAAGACCTGCGGGTTATGACTTTCTACGAGACCTAAATTGAGCGATCAGCAGTTAGCTTTTAGCAATTAGAACAACAATTTCAATATATTGTCAAAGGCCATCATTTCACCCAATGGGTGAAAATCGCATTACTGGTAAACGCCTAAAATATAGGAGCTAACCGCTGATTGCTAAGAGCTAATCGCTCATCTTAGGTGAGACCATCAATGAATAAACCTGTAAACGGGTCCCAGTTAAATATGTTTTCCCATCAGACAAACTATCGGGTGATCTACGGTGATACGGACAATATGGACATCGCCTACCATGCCAACTATTTCCGCTGGTTTGAAATCGGCCGAACGGAAATGCTCCGGCACTTGGGCATGACCTATAAGGCCATTGAAAAAAGGGGGTATTTTTTTCCGGTGGCAGATGTACGCTGCCGGTTCATGGCCCCGGTTCATTACGATGACATCCTGATTATCGAAACCACACTGGATGAGACCGTTCGCGGAGGATTGAAATTCGACTACGGCATATTCAGTGAGGACGGCGGTACACCCTTTGCCAGGGGCTATACCAGACACGCCTGTCTCGACCTTACCGGACGGGTGGTGCGCCCGCCGCGTTTCTTAAGAGAACTGTTTGACCCGAAAAAAGCGCCAACGGGGATGCAAATAGTAAAAAAATCGCAATGATAAACAACTTTTGGTTTGTCATGAAGGATGCCGCTAATGGAATTCAATATTGCAACGTTTGACCGCTACAGGGTACTGGTGGTGGGCGACCTGATGATGGATGAATACCTGTGGGGTGATGTGGACCGGATATCACCGGAAGCACCGGTGCAGGTTGTGGCGGTAAACAGGGAGGAATTTACCCTGGGTGGTTCCGGCAATGTGGTCAGCAATCTTGCGGCACTGGGCGCCCGGGTATCAGCTGTCGGAGTCATCGGCACCGGCAGTGACGGCCGCCTTTTGCTGGAGCAATTCAATGCCCTTGGAGTTAATACCAAAGGAATCATTCAAGAGCCCAATCGTCCCACAACGCGCAAAACCCGAATTATAGCGGCCCATCAGCATGTTCTCAGAATTGATCGTGAAACCAAAAAAGAGATTTCCGGCGATAATTTTGCTGAAATGACAAAAGCTATCATCGATCAGATCCCAAAGGTGGATGTCGTACTTATTTCCGATTACGGCAAAGGTGTGGTTACCACGGCCCTCATTGCCAAAATCGTTGAAACGGCAAAAAAACATAACCGATGCGTTATCGCCGACCCCAAGGGACTCGATTTTACAAAATACGCAGGCGTATCCCTGATCACACCGAACCGGAAAGAGGCTGCATTGGCAGCCGGTATTGAAATAACCGACAACGCCGGCCTGGTTCGGGCGGCCGAAAAAATCCTGGCGGCCGTCAACATCAAGAGCCTCCTGATCACATGCGGCTCGGACGGCATGGTCCTGTTTGAAAAAAACAAACCCCCTTATCGGATTAAATCCAAAGCCCGCCAGGTGTTTGATGTTTCAGGCGCCGGTGACACGGTACTATCGACCCTTGGCCTGGCCGTTGCAGCGGGATTGTCTTTCAAGCAAAGCGCCAATATTGCCAATACCGCAGCAGGCACAGTAGTCGGCAAGCTGGGTACCGCAACAATATCTCAAAAAGAACTGACGGAAGCACTGAGCGGAGGAAGCGATAACGAGCCATCCAAATTCGTAGAACTTGCTAAACTGGAATCGCTCATCGCCGGCATCCGGGAAAAAGGGCAAAAAATCGTCCTGACCAATGGCTGCTTCGACCTTTTGCACGCCGGTCATATCAAGCTTTTTTCCACCTCTCGCCGGCTCGGAGATGTGCTGATCGTTGCCATCGACGATGACCAATCCGTCCGCACCCTCAAGGGTGAAGGCCGGCCCGTTATCGATGCCCGCCAGCGTATTCAAATATTGAGTGCCCTTGACAGCATCGATCATGTGGTGCTGTTTTCCTCTGATGAATTAGATCGTCTTATCGAGTTGATTCGTCCGGATATTCTGACCAAGGGAAGCAATTACGCATCAGACGAAGTTGCCGGGAATCAACTTGTTGAAAAATTAGGCGGACGAGTCGAGATGATTCCCATTGATGACCGCATATCATCAAGCCGCATTATCAATACCATAAAAAAGAATCATTGAGCGTCGGCTCCATCAATATTTCTTTCATAAACTTCCATATTCAGCACTCATAATTTTATACAAATTATCACCAGTGACCGAAAATATCATGCTGCAAATAAATGAACGGCCCGACGGCATCAGTTTTAAAATATTTGTGCAGCCCAAATCCTCAAAAAACACGGTTACAGGACTACATGGCGACGCACTTAAGATCCGACTGACAGCCCCGCCGGTGGATAACGCCGCCAACCGGCTATGTATAAAATACCTGGCCAAATGCCTGAAAGTACCCAAGTCGGCCCTTGAGATCCTATCCGGGCACACCGGCCGCAACAAGCTATTGCTTTTCAAATATCCCACGGGAAAATCCGACAAGGCCGCCATCTGCCAGATGAAAAAAAGAATTGAATCTCTGATAAAATAAATTAAAAAACAGTTGACTTATTTCCCGGCAAGGAATATAAGTACTTTTTCAATTGATGCGGGGTGGAGCAGTCTGGTAGCTCGTCGGGCTCATAACCCGAAGGTCATAGGTTCAAATCCTATCCCCGCTACCACTAATAAAATCAAGGGTTTAGATGCAAAATCTAAGCCCTTTTTTTATGCCTGAAAAATACCATACCCAACACGGAAAGCAGGTTTCATCAAAAAAACAAAAAACCGGCCCTCGATTATGAGAGTCGGTTTTGCCGAAAGTTTGCCGGTTTTGGAAAAACTTCCGATTTCGGCAAGGTTTCCCGAACCACCTACGAGTGAATCAAAAACTGTACGCTTATTAAAATATATTATCCTTTCTGAAGTTTCCTATAAAAATATCACGCCGCGATGCGCAGTAGCACGGCTACAAGAGAATTAACAACGGATTTGCGTGGTACAGGGCAAAGTATACTAAAATTATCATCCAATGCCGCT
>Ga0207996_1000649_pt1 | contig 29497 bp, 24 predicted proteins | sample AntAceMetag02UKG_FD_184773 | JGI IMG/M metagenome (GOLD analysis project Ga0207996, IMG submission 184773) | Saline lake microbial communities from Ace Lake, Antarctica - Antarctic Ace Lake Metagenome 02UKG (SPAdes) (version 2) | ecosystem: Environmental > Aquatic > Non-marine Saline and...
TTTTTTCGCTTCCTCATAATTGTTCGAGTCAATCTTGTTTCTATCCAGGTAGAATACTCTGACTTGGTCAATACTCTGCAACCACAAAGCGAGCCTCCGGCGTTCCCAGGTTAATTTATCTATTCGCATTGCCTGTTTAAACATGGGCGTGTTGACAAAATCCACGAGATTTATTCCGGCCGCTAAGTCTTCAGCATTCGTCCAAATTATTTTTACTCCGTCAATAAGAATTTCATATTCGCCCGGAGCTAGACCCGCTACTTTTAATGTCTCTTGATTAAACTCCGTCTGAAGCGGAAGAATCTTCTCCTGCTCTTTCGTATAACCCGGAATGGGGAATGGCAATGATTTTTCCAGGCAATCAAACTCAATTTCTTTTTCGCCTGATTTTATCAGTTTTATATCGCAGTTAATCTGCTCCAAAACTTTACCGTCAGCGGCGTTCAGCACCATTTTTGATACATATTTCGGCATATCCTGAGCTTTGAGAATCAGGTACATCATAACCATATTTCCAAAACCGGTTGGATGAACACGGTCTGACGTTAAGGAGAATTTCGGATCTTTTTTCTGTTCTCGTTTGTTGACCGCGTCCATGGGCGTATGAAAATCAATGAGCTCGCAATTGAATTTTTTAGCGATCTCACGAACCGCTTTCCCGATATTTCCCAATCCCTCGTTGGCGCCTTGATGATATGGGCGACACTTCTGCAATTTCTCCGAATCGGAAGTGTCATCATAGATTGTCGGAGTAATAAGAATTACTTTCACACCTTTTTGGGTAAGCTTCCGGACCAACTCAGTCATCCTCGCAGTAAATCCTTCCACTTTTTGCAATTGCTTTTTGCGCGCTTTTTCGTCAGTCTTGTCTTTTCCATAATCATACATACAGAAATCGTTCATGCCGAGAAGAATAGTCGCCTTGTTCGGTTTATCAGCTAAAATATCCCATTCGAGACGTTCCAGAGCGCTGCGTGTACTCCCACCGGAAACGCCGCAGTTGTACATGCGAAATTCGCGGTTCGGAAACCGAGTAACATAAAACTCGTATAGCTTAATATGGTATATACGGCCATGGGTGATACTGTCTCCAATAATCGCAACCCGATCGCCTTTTTTGAATTGCTCCACCTGACCCGCTATGAGTGTGGAGGTCATGAACACTCCCATCATTAATCCGATAACAGCCTGCCGACTTAGTTTCTTCATATTTTCTCTCCTATGCTAAAATTCTCGCATTGTCAACTTATCCAATATTACAGAAGCTCCACTAATTTTTCAGAGATCAATGTGTCACAACACGGGAATAAGCAATAGCGACTTCAATATCACTTAATGCTGCGTTATAGATGCGGACTTCATCAATAAGTCCTTTCAATCCCAGTCTCCCCCCCCCTATATAGAACTTCCTATGCTTGCTGTAATCTATAACTAACGGATTAAACTTTTTTGGATCAAGCTTGTCGCGTGCCTTTCTTTCTCTTTTCTCAGTGAGCTTTCCATCTTTACATAATCGTATGGAGTCTGAAGCAACGACTGCAGTCCAGAAATGCCATTCGTTATCACCAATGTACGCTCTTGCTGACTTGTAATTACCTACCTTCTGATCGCTAATACCAAAACTACCACGACCTTTAGAAAAAGGAAGCTGATAGGCTTGATTAGCGACGGCCCCAAAAATCAGACCTTTACTAATCCCTCCATTGTATTTTGCAGTGCAGTCATCCGTTTTCATCCAGAAAGATATAGTAAATTCCTGATTTTCCAAAGAAGGATGTGCTACTACTTCTACATAACCTTCACCATCCAGAGAAAGCGTTGAGCCGGATATGCCGTCTTTTACTACCTTGGCTGTTCCCATCAGAGTTCCGTCATTGCCTGAGCCGGATGAGTCCTTGACTATTTTCCCATCTATCTCATCAAAGCTCCAGTAACCGACCATTTCTGCCTGAGCCTGACCACTAAGAAACACACATACTACTAATCCCATCAATACGCTTAAAAACACTTTCATTTTATAACTCCTATTTTTTTACACTTTGTTAAGTTCTCTTTCTTTGCAACAGCTTAGCTAAAACTCATCACCTACCTTTCTTCTCTTGTTTACCCTCACTTGACCACGCTCAAAGCAACAAGCGCAACACGGACGTCATAATCTATATCCATCTCCATATCTACGGACACGATCTTTTTGTCCGGATACGGATTAACCCATTCATAGGAATAAACACCCGTCTTATCTCCCATAACGGTTCTGCTCTCATAAGCAAGACGCGTCCAGCTCAGGTAACCGTTCTTAAAAAAGTTGTTGTTCCGCTGACCTGGCTCAACGGAGAAAATCCACGGGCCTATATTGTGTCCGTAGAAAAGCTGCACAGTAGCGCCGCGGCCGTCAGCGTAGTTAACACGATAGAAGCCGGGTTTTCGCCAGCCCATGGAACCGCCCATTGAACTGCTGGCATGGAGGAAGACAAGTGATTTTGCCTTCGTATTGACAGGAATTGACGCCTTGCGCGCAGGGTCATCCTTTGAGCCGCCTTTTTTTGCCGCTGTGATTATAATGCTTTTCCCGTTATTAGCAGTCTCATCTACGATCGTGAAACGATAGCGTTTGTAAATAAGTTCACCTGCCGGCAGTTTCCTCAAATCAGCATTCTTACCATAGTCAAGCCAGCCTTTGCCGTCATCAGCTTTCTCGTCTACACGGCTATCGTTGCATGCCGATGAAATGTCAACAGACTCAATCTTTCCTAAATGAGACGGCAGCGGTCCCTGATAAAGCTCTTCCCAGTCTTCCTGCCAGTTCCAGTCAGGTATCATCTTATCCGGTACTGTCCACCCATATATCCACGGCAGTGTGTATGCATATCTCGGATTCTGATACAGTTCAAGCGGATGTCCGTGACGAATGATGCCCATCAGTCCGGCCTTCTTGCCCTCTACTGCCGCATAGTAGACGCTTTCATGGGCATAGCCGTAGTTGGAGCCTGGCATGGCTACCACATCAAATCCTTTGTCGCGCATGTACTTGTAGCTTGAACGTGACGGAAGTGTACCGTAATACCAATCGACAAGAATGATGTCCTTTGGGATACGGTCAATTGCTCCGTGACTAATCATACCCCCATACCATTTCCCGCCTGATGTTGCGCAACTGCCCGGGAACTTGCCGTATTCCAGCAGATAGTCGCAGTACATCATCATACGTACGCCATGTTTTTTGAGTAGTTTGTGATGCTTATTGATCCACTCCACCAGAAGGTCTTCATTGCTCCGGTCAGGCATAAGTGTATTGAGTGGCGGCGTGATCTCGTCCTGCGTGGACGCGAAAACAATCTTCGCCTCAGGAAAGGCCTTGATAACATCCTCGTTGGTTGCCTTGACCATATCCCACGCCAGAGGGCTGAGCGGATTTAAGGCGTCTCCGAACTTGTTGCCTAACGGATCGAGCAAGACTTTTTCATCAAGCATTCGCTGCCAAAGCTTTGGATTGGAACGTGCCAGGTATGTCACAACCTTCCACCCGGAATGACTGAGACTGGGCACCGTCGGAATCACCTGAATGTGATACTTTTGAGCATATTTGTACAGCTCTATCATCTGATTGAAATTCCAGCGGCAACCGTAACCTGCAAGATTGTATGAAGGGAAATCCGTTCTCATGGTGCCAACAGGCCACGCATTGAACTTGAGTCTTGCCATGAACCGAATCATGCGATGAGCAGCAGGGATCATCGGCTCAAACTGCGGCTTGGTCAGATAGGTCAACCCGCCTCGCAGCTTGAAGTCAGGCCAGTCCTTGACATATACGCCTCTTATATACACTTTGTTATCCTTGCGCTCAATCAACTGAACAAGACTCTGTAATGCCCAAAATGTGCCGCGCTCTGTTGCGCCGGCAGCGTGAGCCTTGCCTTTCGTTACAAGGATCGCATAACCCTCTGGGCCTGGATCCTTCTCGCTGATTGCTCGGAGTTTCGCGTCAAACACCTTTCTAAATGCGGGATTCGATGACTTACCAAGATAGATCACCGGTTTGGACTTGTCCACATTGTCTATTGTTACTGCCTTCATCTTGACACCGTAGTATCCCTCTATTTCGGGTATGATCCATTCATCCAGCAGGTATGTATTTATCTTCTCCTTGTCAGAGACTACGAACTGTGCCCCATTAACAAGCGTAAAAGTCTCTTTGTTTTTCTCTATCTGTTTGGGCTCAGGCACTATCCAGGGACGCGCGGCAAACTTCTGCACTCCGGTATCTGCAAAATATCCGGTTACCTTCGGGTTATCAAAAGCCAGGCGTCCGCCGGGGAGAGGCATATTGGCTACTAATTTTGTAAAGTTGTCGTATGCTGTATCCTTTACACTTGCTACCACAAGACCACTGATTGAGAGCGTTAATACTCCCTCATCGGAGCGCTCCAAACGTACAGGTACGCGTTCTTCTCCTTTTCGTATCCCGCGTAAGCGATACTTGTCTTTGGTCATAACTGCCAGTAGTTTTTTTGTTCCCTTATCAACACGGAAGATCCCATTGCGCGCCCACGAGATTTTTACACGGCGCGGTTTACTGCTACTGGTGGGTGTGGCAACTTCTGTATTCATCTTATCATCAGCACCGATGTAGACTATCTCCGCACCGTAGCCGCTGCCTTCGTCGTTGACCAGACTGATATCGAGAATCCCGTGGAACATTGAGTTAAGTACTGCGTCAAAACTGACAACAAATCGTCCGGTAACAGGGCTTTTCTCAAACTTCCGAGATGTCAGCGGTTCGTTGGCCTTGCGACCGCTACTCTCACAAACCATGTTATATGGCGGACCAATCAAACCATGGCCGAACCAGTATCCACGCTTGCCTGATTTGCCGGGTTCTACCTTATTGATCCATTTCTCTCTGTCAAGACTATTTGTCGGAATGATGTCGAAAAAAACTGCAATAGGTTCTTTTCTGACGGCGCCTGCTTTAAGAGCACTCGCTTCCGCCGCATCAAGCGTTGTTTCAAGTTCAATTGGAAGTATAGGCTTCTTCTGAAAAGTCTCACCAGCCCATTTCAAAGATTCAACTATAAGCGCAAGCTCGCCCCCTGATAGCGGAAACTCGCCCTCTTCGGAAACACTCTTATCCTGTTTCTTGATGCCTTTATAGCCCGGCAGATTGCCCATAATGACTACGCGTCCCTTGCCGAACTGACCGGCGATAACCACAGGATCTCCGTCCTCATCCACCATCATTGTCGTCCCATGAGAACCTTTAATCAGGGCCATGTGATCATAGTAAGCATGTGTCAGCTCATTTGGAAGCGCTTTAGCCAGTGAATGGACCGTATCTGGCGCCTTTTTTAAAATGAGCTTATCTTTTCGCGCCGGGTACCCTGGTGAACGGGCTATATCGCCAAAGAGAGGAGCTTCCCCCATATCCCCACGTTTCTTGCCTGCACCGCCTGCAGCGTCATGGGTCAGGATTAAACCGCCTCCGGCTTTGACATATTCGGTAAGCAACACCCGCCACAAACGCGCACGATCGCCTGTGGCAACTCGGCCGTGCGGCCATACCACTACGTCACAGGCGGTTAATGACAAAGGGGAAAAGTTTTTCAGAGGTTCAGCTTTAATGCCCTCTGTATTTTTAAGTCCCTCAAGTATTCCCTTCTGCCCTATCCCGCTGTATACTCCCACCCGAAGATCTTCTGCAATAGCTGAAACGCAATAGAAACTTATTGTAAGAACTGCAATTAAAACAGCTATCAGGTTTATACTTCTTTTCCCTTTCTTCATTTATTTCTCCTTCTTTTGCCTGTTTTTTATATTTATCTTATCTTTTTACCACATCCTAAAACCCTTCCCAAGCCAGGTGGAAGTTCGTCCAGGTTCGCCCTGCCATGGAATCTGACCTACATGAAAATCACAGAACAGGACATTTGCCATATCATTGTGAGGAAAGCCTGCCCCGGCTCTGCCATAGCCTGCGGTCAATGCTGTTGGTCCACCAGCCCCACTTGCCCAATAATTACCATCGTACCTCCCTACACCGTAACGGTTTTTACTAGTCAGAGTGCCCGGATATCCAACGTCCATAACCAGCAGGATTTCTGCCAATTTGGTTTGGTCTATCTTGTTGTACTTCACAGGCGAGTAACCAAAAGCTGAACTTACGAGACAAGCATTCATAGAGTAACACCTCAGTTTAACCATATAGCCTCCAGACGATGTGGCCTTCTTCCTGCTCGGACAATAAAAAATTGAGCTTCCTCCTTCTTTCATAAAGTCAGAGAAGCTGCTCCCTGGAGTAATAGTAACACCATACACAATTTCCGCCAATCTTGAATCCCACGTGTCTCCATAACTCGGACAACCCGAACCTCCAGGTCCAGCCTTGGGCAGGTAGTCATCCCAATCTGCCATATAAAGATTGAAAGCCAAACCTATCTGTTTCAGATTGCTTATACATACTGCTTTTCTAGCCATTCCCCTTGCTTCCCGCAAAGCCGGCAGGAGCATTGACGCAAGAAGGGCAATGATCGCAATGACGACCAAAAGCTCAATCAGGGTAAATCCAGCCGTTCCACAAGTCTTTCTTATCTTACTTAACATCTTTTTTCTCCCTTTTTGTTATTTTGTTAATTATAGTCTAGTTACAAAAAGTTGATTTTTTCAACTTTTTTCTGCGTTTTTACTCTTACATGTAGAAACGCCGCGACAATTCAAGCTCACTGCTCACCTCCTTTCCAGCTTGATTAACCTTGTTATATAATATATTATAGCACCGTTTGTTTAAATTCCACTTCATTTCCCATCACTAAGCCCTACCCCCTCCCCCATAAAACGGTAGTGTAAGAGCTTATAATCTATCTCTTAAAAAACCAACATTTCCCTTGACAGCCTAAATAGAAATTTAAAATTGGCGCCATCATAAACAGCTCATTGAGGAACTTACTGACGTAAACGTCCAACTAATAAAAAAAGATGAATACAAAGAATGAGTTATTCTCATTTTCCCGCAATAAAAGTTCAGCCCTGTTCCTTGCCTAAATCCTGCCCATACCTTCATGGAGAATCTACTTCCAAAATGCTTGCTGGGAGAGATTATCTTCGGCAATCGCTCTGACTAGGGAACTAAGAACGTGTCTCTTATTTCAACTATCATCCGGACTGCCAAACTCAAAGGCTTGGATACTAAAGAAGTATTCATAACTCTTCTAACCAAAGGACTGAATAATTGACACTGCATTATCCAGCTTAATCTCTTCTTGTGTGCTTGTATTCATATCTCGGAGAATGACCGTTCCTTTTGATAGTTCGTTTGCGCCTAAAATCAGACTGAATTTGCAGTTTGATTTTGCAGCTATTCTCAACTGGTTTTTAAGAGTTTTTTTCTGATACGTTGTTTTGGTGTGTATTCCATTTTGCCTTAATGCAGCAAGGAATTCAAACACCCTTTTATCCATAGGGAAATCGAGATACGCTAGGTACACTGAGTTACTGTTTTTAAAATTTCTATGTGCTAACAGCATTATCATTCTCTCAATTCCTGCTGCAAATCCAACAGCAGGAGTTGATTTTCCTCCCATCTGTTCAATCAAGTTATCATATCTTCCTCCAGCAGCAACTACGTTCTGCGCGCCTAGCTGAGAATGAATGATCTCAAAGATCACACCTGTATAATAATCAAGGCCACGAACAAGATAAGGATTTATTTGATAATCAATATTCAAACTATTGATGTGTTTCTCCACTGTCTCAAGTTTATTTTTGCATTTTGCGCATAAATTCTCTGTGATAGTAGGTCCGTCTTTTACATTTTGAATACATTCTGGTTTTTTACAGTCCAAAATTCTTAAAGGATTAGTAGTGTATCTGCGTTTACAGTCCACGCACAGGTTTTTAATTCTGCTTTTAAGATGTCTTAGAAGGTGTTTTACATACTTTGACCTGCATTCCTCACAACCAATGCTATTTAGCATTACTTTTAGGTTTTTAATGCCCATTTTAGATGGAATTTGGGTTGCAATATCAATTATCTCTGCATCCAGTCTCACATCTTCAATGCCAATTGCCTCTGCTCCGATCTGATGGAATTGTCTTGTTCTGCCTGATTGTGGTCTTTCATATCTGAAAAACGGACCCATATAGTATAATTTTACCGGTAAAGTCTGTGTATGCATATTATGCTCAATAAACGAGCGCACAATTGAGGCAGTTCCTTCAGGTCTAAGAGCGAGTTCCCTACCCTTTTTGTCAGAGAATATATACATTTCTTTGCTTACAATGTCCGTAGATTCCCCGACACTTTTTTGAAAGAGTCCGGCTTGTTCAAATATAGGGGTACGGATCTCCCTATAATCATAAGCCTCTAGTAAATTTCTGGAAACAAGTTCTAATGCCTGCCAGGTATCTACATCGTGAGGCAGTATATCACTTGTCCCGCGAACTGTTTTTACCACCATCTGCCTCTCTCTTGATAGGTCTCTATGAATTTTTCAATACTTCTATCATATGTTTTCTCAATATCATCAGGGAAGAAGCAGGCAGGTAATTCTCCCATCTGCCAATGATACTTAATGCACTCGCAGCAAATACCTTTTTTGCTACATGATTCATAAGTGCAGTTGCATTTTAACTTATTCTTTTGAACATTACACTCTTTCATAAGTATCCCATAAAGTTTTTGTTATAACTTTGTAAAGGCGAGTATATAATGTCTGAATCATGCCTGGCCCGTTGTTTCCAAGACTGTCTGCCATAAATGACCATTTGGGTCAACTTTTTTCTTCTTCAGAATAGCCAGTGATATGGGAATATGCACAAAGTACTGGTTCGAGTAGCCTATTACCATATTCGTCCGACCTGACATCCCTGCATGCACAGCATTTTGTCCAAGCATCAAGCAAAATGCTGAATCTTGAGAATTGGCAGGTATACTTCTGATTATATAGCTGGGGTCTATGTACTTCAAAACCAATGGTTTTTTCTTATTTTTAAAATATTGGGTAATTTCTTTCTTTAAGAACTCACCGATATTCTTATACGCAATGTTACCAGAAGCATCTTTTTTTTGATAACGGTCTCCTTGTATCAAGTCCTGTCCTGCTCCTTCAGCTACCACAATAAGCGCATGATGCTTCCTATCCAGCCGTTTCTCCAGCGAGAGGAAGAACCCGTTTTTTCCTTTTAAAACAAGAGACACTTCCGGAATAAAACAGAAGTTTACATCACTGTTTGATAAAGTAGCATAAGCAGCAATAAAGCCGGAATCCCTGCCCATTAGTTTAACTAACCCAACACCGTTCCATGCTGCTTTAGCTTCCTCGTGCGCTCCGCAAATTGCCGAGCGCGAGGCTTCAACAGCTGTTGAAAAGCCAAAAGACTGCTCTACTGCGCAAATATCATTATCTATTGTCTTTGGAACTCCAATTACTCCAATTTTAAAATTTCTTTTTTTAATCGCTTTGACTATATCTGAAGCCCCTCTTAGTGTGCCATCGCCTCCAATAACAAACAATAAACTAATTTCTCTTTTTTCTAGATTGCTAACTATATCATCCGAGTCTTGTTGACCTCGGGACAATGATAGGATATCTCCTCCTTTAAGATGAATTTCATCAACAGATTCAGGAGTTAATGCCAATGGTTCTTTAGGAGCTATTGATGAGAGGCCTGCGTATCCATAGCGAAAGCCGAAAATTTTCTTGACACCATACTGCCAGGTAAGGCTAAGAACAATTGTCCGTATTACATCATTGAGTCCAGGACATAATCCTCCACAAGTAACTATTCCACAATTTATCTTTTTTGCGTCAAAGAATATTTTTTGCCTGGGACCAGCTCTTTCAAACATTGGAAGTTTTTTGTCAGCCCTTTGACATGCTTTTATATCTTTGGAATGCGAATATAACAGAATCTTTTCATGGTCATTAGTAAACCCCGCACTTCTTAGCAATGGAGAAACTATGCTTGAAAAACCTAGCTTCTCAATCGTTAAATCTGGCAATTCATCTGTGGTCAAACAGTGAGTATTCATAAAGTCAGTATACTATAAAATGAACAAAATGTGAAAAGTATTCAGTTGCTGAGCAATTCTTCAATTATTTCAATATCGGCTTCAGTAAGTTTAACATCACCTGCAGCTGCAGTTTCCTGAATCTGCGACTGGCTTCTGGCTCCCACAATGGCTGCAGTCACTTCTTTTCTACGCAAAACCCATGCTATGGCAAGCTGCGCAAGAGTTATGTTGTTCTTCTCAGCTACAGGTCTGAGAGATTCCACCAGTTCAAGATTTGCACTTAACTTGGGCTCTTGAAAATGCATATTCTTGTGTCGATGGTCATCATTTGGAAGATTTTGAACGCGTTCTTTAGAGAACTTTCCTGTAAGAAGCCCTCTTTGCATTGGGCTATAAACTATAACTCCAATATTGTTTTCTCCGCAGTACTCCAGTAGTTCATCTTCAACCCCTCTTTCCAACATACTATAAGGCGGCTGGAGTGATGCTACCGGATGAATAGGTTGAATGCGTTTAAGCTGTTCCACACTAAAATTAGAAACACCACCGTAGCGAACTTTGCCTTCTTTTACAAGATTTGCTATTGTTTCCCATCCTTCTTCAATCTCTTCATCAGGACTAGGATGGTGAATCTGATATAGGTCAATAACATCTACTTTAAGTCTCCTTAAACTTGCTTCGACCTCAGAACGAATACTATCTTTTTTTAGACTGTTTAATATTCTTCGTTTTTTATCCCAGCGCTTGCAACACTTTGTTGCAATGATAGGTTTCTCTTTTATGTCTTTGATAGCCTTGCCCACAATAACTTCAGAGTGCCCAAGTCCATAAATAGCAGCTGTATCTATCCAGTTTATGCCGACATCAATTGCTTTACGTATAGCAGCGATTGATTCTTTATCATCCTGCGGTCCCCATGCAAACTTCCACCCGCCTCCGCCAATTGCCCATGTCCCGAGACCTATATTGGTTATATTTAGATCACTATACCCTAATTTTCTTGTCTGCATAATCCTGTACTCCTTTTTTTATAAATGCAATACGAAAGGCATTTATCTACATCTTTACTATTTTCCCCGTATCTCTACTCTTGATCGCTGCCTCTGTTATGCGTGCGGCTTGCAGTCCGTCATAAGCCGTAGCTGTTTTGAGTTTCCCACCATTGGCAACACAGTAAGCAAAATGTTCAATAGCCGCTTTCCAACCCTTATTCATGCAATAGTTACGCAAAGGCATGTGTTTGACAAAGGCTTCAATCTCTCTAAATTCTGCTGTATCAGTCTCCATCTTTTCTTGAAGTTCCATATAACGTTTATGTTTGTTCCAGCAACTGCGACGTATTGCATAAAGTCCATCGGCACCTAACTCTTTGAAAAGAGGTCCATGTAACCGCTCATGCAAAGGATGAATATGACCGGCAAAGGTTTTGACATCTTCACCAGTTTCAAATGTAAAGCGCTTCACTTCAATAAAGTCATCAACCGTTACGCTCCCTCTATCAGCAATGGCTTCCAGTCTTTCTTTTGGCATATCGCTTGTCACATAGCCACTACTTAAAATACTGGCTACTGTCCCTGATTTAAACTGCAAAGTAATCTGTTCGTCATCAGCACGCGACTCAACACAATAAACACTCTTAACTTCGCTTTGCGCAAAAAAACGCAGTATATCAAAAATATGGCATACTTCATGAACAATACGCTGTCTGGGAGGATAGGATTTGCCCCAATCCAGACAATAAGAATCTGCAATTCGATAGAACATATTTTTTGGCCCGCCGTTAGCCCACAACAGATCATGAGCATAACGATAGGCTGGTGCCAAGCGACGATTCATACCAACCGCTACCAATTTGTTAGTTGTCTTTTGCTTATCAATTACTTTTTGGCAGTCAGCTTCGTTTTCTGCTAAAGGTTTTTCGACGTATACATGTTTGCCTGCATCCAGCGCCTCCAAGGTCAAAGATACATGACTGTCCTCTTTGGTAGCAATAACCACTATATCAATCTCAGGATTAGCTAACACCTTTTTGTAATCAGTTTCCAAAGCTGCTTCAGTATAGATGTTTCCCAACTCATTTAGTATGTTTTTTCGCAGATCACACAAAATTGCCAGTTCAATTGTTGCCGAACGACTAATATTTGGGATATGTTGACTCTGGGCTAATTGTCCTGTTCCAATAACTGCCACTTTAATTTTTTTCTTTTTCACTGATCCCTCCTAAGAGTTGTTTTAATGTATTCGCATACTCTCCAATAACATCCAGACTGTCAGTCCAGTAGGTTTCAAGGGAATACCAACCATTATAAGAGCGGCTTTTTAGAAACCCTGTAAATTCTTTTATTCCTGCGATTCCTGTTCCTAATTCAGCTTGTCCTAACCACCTATCTCCTTTTGCAGGATAACCTGTGCCTTCTTGTGTTTCCTTTACGTCTTTGATATGAACGTGTCTCAATATATCCCAGAATTTCTCAATCGCAACTACAGAAGATTCTCCTCCGTAACATGAATTTGCGGAATCTCCTACAAAATATAGCGGAGAATTTTTTACCATAGAAAATATGTCTTCAAGCATATCCGATGTTGACATAATATCATAAGAGATACCAAATGCTTCAGTAGCAATGTCCAAACCATACTTTTCTCCAGCTTCTATTGCATTATCAATAGAAGCGGAAACAAGCCTCCTTCCTTCTTCCGGAGACATATTTTCGGATAATCTACTTCCGTTAGTCATAGCAAGATTAGGCTTCAGGATAGAAGCGGAGTTAATCATTGTTCTTGTTTTCTCACATGCATCTTCAAAGCCTCCTGGTTTTAGATGGTTGACAATAATGTCAATATTAGGAATGAACATGTCTCTCTTTACTATTTCTTCTAAAACTTCATGTAATAGGTCGTGATTGAGATAGAAATCCTCCGCTTCAAGGAACATAGGCTCTATTCCTGTAATGCCATACGATTTTACAGTGTCTAAAAAATTACAAAGAGCATCCAAATTAGTAAATAGCTCCTTAGTATGCTTATAGGTCATTAATGAGATTTTCATTTTACACTATACATTCAACCAATCCGTGTGAAATATACCTTCTTTATCAACTCTCTTATATGTATGAGCACCGAAATAATCTCTTTGTGCCTGCAAGAGATTTGCCGGAAGGCTTTCTCTCCGGTAGCTGTCAAAGTACGCAAGTGCTGAACTGAATGCAGGAGTGGGGATACCAAGCTCTACCGCTGTTGCAACAACCTTGCGCCAGTTAGCCTGACATTTTTCAACGATTTCTTTAAAATATGAGTCAAGCAAAAGATTCGGAAGATCAGGAGTTCTATCAAAGACCTTCTTTATCTCTCCAAGAAACCGCGCCCTGATTATACATCCGCCACGCCACATTAATGCAATCTCGCCAAATTTCAGATCCCATCCATATTCCTTTGCAGCTGCTTTCATCAAAGCATATCCCTGAGCATATGAACATACCTTTGACGCATAAAGAGCATCTTTTATGGCTTTTACAAATTCTTCCTTATCTCCTTCATATTTTTCCGATGGACCGTTAAGCACTTTAGATGCACCTATTCTCTCTTCCTTTATGGCAGAAAGACATCGCGCAAATACAGCTTCAGCGATAGTTGGAGCCGGAGTGCCAAGATCCAGAGCAGCCTGAGAAGTCCATTTGCCTGTTCCCTTTTGTCCTGCTGTATCAAGTATTACCTCAACAAGCGGCTTCCCTGTATCAGAATCAGTTTTTGAAAGGATATCCCGTGTTATTTCTATTAGATAACTATCAAGCTCTCCTTTGTTCCATTCTGCAAAGATCTTATGCTGTTCTGGAGCTTCTATTCCCAATGCTTTTTTCATTAAAAAATACGCTTCACATATAAGCTGCATATCTCCGTATTCTATGCCGTTATGCACCATCTTTACAAAATGTCCTGCGCCGTCCGAACCTATCCACTGACAGCATGGCTCACCACTTGTTATTGCGCAAATCTTCTGTAATATAGGCTTAACATGTTCCCATGCCGCAGTAGATCCTCCGGGCATAATGCTTGGTCCTTTTAATGCGCCCTCTTCTCCTCCTGAGACACCTGTCCCTATAAAAAGAAGTCCTTTAGACTCTAAATAACTGGTTCTGCGAATAGTGTCGGGAAAATGGGAATTGCCTCCATCAATAATAATATCACCCTTTTCCAGATAAGGTATTACTTTTTCCATAAAATCATCCACAGCCTGCCCTGCTTTAACCATAAGCATAACCTTGCGTGGAGATTTAAGGCTATCAATAAGCTCTTTCACTGAATGAGTTCCAATAATATTCTTACCTTTTGCTCCGCCGTTTATAAACTTGTCAACCTTCTCAACTGTCCTGTTAAAAACTGCTACTGTAAACCCCTTGCTTTCCATGTTGAGAACCAGGTTCTCCCCCATAACAGCAAGTCCGATGAGTCCAATGTCTGCTTTTTGCATCTTTCCTTTTCCTCCTATTTGTTTTATTTTGTTTCCTATTTCAAATTTCGTGCTTCTAATTTTTCTCTACATGCCCACAACCCTGCTGATGGAGAACTGATAAAATAGACTTTTTCTCCGTAAGGCATGGTATTCCATCCTTCCAACATTTTTTCGGGATTATATCTGGCTAAAGTTTCTCCGATATCCGCATATTTAAAATTAACGCCTTCTATCTCACTCTTGGTTAATTTCCCGGGAGCGTATGTTATGCTAAAACGCCCCTCGGATGATCCGTGAATAAGATGTGCAGTGGCATGTCTTAGATCCTGCATATCTGCATTCTTTTTATATTGCTCCATAACAGCAGGAGTTCCAACATATCCATACTTACGGATAATCTTATCAACTTCCGGCTGTTCTCCAAAACGCTCAAGTCCCGGAGCAATAATCAATAATTCGCCTCCATCTGCTATAGCCATACGTGTGCGATATATCGCTTTATTAGCCACCCATGTGCTCTTGAATTCATTTGCCTGCATTACCGCAACAATCTTCTTAACAGGTTTATCGAAAACAGTAATATTCTGCTCTTTGCTTTTTTTAGCTGCCATTAAATATGTTTCAATATCGTCTCCGACATACAATCCGGTAGTAACAAGTTTCCCATCTTGGTTTCTTGCCATGACGATTTGAATATATACATGCGGAAGGTTATTTAAATACTCTTTCTCTGCTTTATTATAACACGCTCTCAAAGGCGTTATGAGCTGACCCAGATTATTTTCAATTCCACAGCACGCTGCCATCATATGGGAAGCACATATCATTTCTTTTCCACCAAGACCGATAAAGTAATTTTTGTTATGATTAGCAAAACCCAAAACCTCATGAGGAACAACATGTCCTATATTTACTATAAGATCATAATTTTCTTCTACAACTTTTCTGTTAATTTCAACAGGTATTGGCCAGTCCGCTTTGCCCTCGCTAACCTCCTTTACATAATCAGCGGAAACTTCACCGATTTTTTTACACCCGTTCCTCCAATCGTGTTCAAGAAAACACTCCTGAGGTATAGAACCGAACATCCACTTATTTTCCTCCTCAGTATGAGGAACGTGCTGTCCCAATGTAGGTATAACGTCTACCTTACAAGTCTTGGGAAGAAGCTTATAAAGCATTTCTGTTAATTTACCCGCCCCCGAATGACAACGAGTAATATCAGGAGGTAACAAAAGAACCTTTTTGAAATCCTTCGTTATTCGATTGCTCGCTTCCTGTATCACTTTCTCCATCACTTCCCGCTTCTTATTTAGATCTATCTCTCTAGATTCTTCGTAAAACCATGGCATCTTTAACGTTCTCCTTTTATACTTTATCTACTTTAAAACCAATTTTTGATAAAATATTTGCTAATTGAGAATCTTCTTTTTTAAACAAGATCTCTGTATTAAAAAATTCTCTTCTTACGGGATAATTTTTTCTCAAAGAATCAAAGTACGTACCTTGCTTTTCAGCAGCTGTAGCTATAATTTCTCTAAGTTTCGAATCATCCTTTTCAATATCATACACTTGAGAAATAACATTGTGTAAAATTTTTTCTAATGAACCGCTTAGTTCATCAACTTCAATAACAGGACAATCGCTCTCTGGCAAAAAGTCTTTGGGATTCCATTTTATTTTCTTGTTTAAATATTGACACAAACTATTATATATCATAGATGTCCCATTGACCTTGCCGTCAAAGGAATAGCCTGCAATATGAGGAGTCCCAATCAACGCTATTTTAAGCATCTCTGTATCAATCTCCGGCTCGTTCTCCCATACATCCAAAATAACCTGCGATATATTAGAACGCATCAAGGCACTCTTAACAGCTTCTGTATCCATAACCCCACCACGAGAGGTATTTATAATTACGGGGCATTTCCCCAAACGTCTCAGAAACTTTTCATCTATCATATGATATGTAGGATATTTGCCCTGTCTTTCAAGAGGAACATGAAACGTTAATATATCGCATTTCTCCATCAATTCCTGTATGGGACGATATTTTTTATTTCCTGTTTTTTTTAAAAGAGGAGGATCGTTAAGAAGCACTTTCATTCCCAAAGCATCGGTCTTCTCTGCAACTTTACTGCCGACATTGCCAACTCCCACAACCCCAATTGTCAAATCGTGAAGATTAAGACACAACTTGTTTGCTGCAGTTAATAATGCGCAAACTATGTACTCTGAGACGGAATTTGAATTGGAGCCGGGCGCACTTACAAACTCGATACCCCTATCCTTCAAATACTCAATATCAATATGATCCATCCCTATCGTTGCTGTTCCGACAAACTTAACCGAACTCTTTTCCAGAAGTTCAGAATTAACCTTCGTTACAGATCTGACAATCAAAACGTCCGCATCTTCCACCTTTTGAGGAGTTATCTCTCTTCCGTGTGAAGTTTCAACTTCCCCTAAAGTAGAAAATGCCTCTTTGGCGAATGGAATATTCTCATCAACAACTATTTTCACGCTATTTCCACGGCGGGATGCTTGGCAAATACTTGTCAAACTCATCTATTAGAGATTTTTCATAATCTCCTGCGTATTCTCCATTAATAAACTTATCAAAAGCTTCATTGTAGAATCTTTCCCATGATATATCCTCATTTCCAGGATTAATGGGATAAAACAGGGCATTATTTGCGCGCGCCGCCTTCATATCCCCGGGAGCATCACCTACCATTAGAATATGATCCGGCTTATACTTGCCCACAGCGGCAAATGCCAAATGCTCTTTTTTCGTTCCCATCTCCTGGCCTGCAATCACTCTGACGTATTTAGAAATATCATGTTCATCCCACTCTCTTTTGAGAGCATCACATGGAGTTGCAGACACAACAATTGCATCTGCTGCATTAGAGATCTTTTCCAGACTTTCCCTGACAAAAGGAAATGGAGGTACTCCGCGTACTATCTTTGCTACAGTCTCATTAACTGCCTTAGACCATTTTAAAGCCTGCGATAGTACAGGATCGCCTGTTTCCTGAACAATTTGTTCTAAAGCAGGATTAGCAAGTTTCGTCTCTTTCTTAATCCATTCACGCAGAGATTTTGCTTCAGGTATATTAACACCTCGTTTTTTAACGTCTTCTCTTTCCAACAGAAGATCAAAAACCATTGTAAGAGCAGGAAACCTGTTTATTCCACGCCATTTTGAATAGAGGTTCACAAATTCCGCAGCTTCTCTCGCATACCTTGATACTGCCTGAAGCTCCCAATAGTTGATAATATTAGGGATAAAACATTCCTTATGCTTTACTTCCATACTGTCAAACGCGCACCCATCAGAATCAATACCCACAAAAAACTCTCTTTCCTGTTTAAATTCCCTTAACTCTTTTGCTGGATCTTGCATAACATATTCTCCTATTTTTATTTATTTTTTTTATTATATGCCTGAGGAATATACTCAGGGCATTTTTTTTCAGCAAATACAGGCTTTATTCTCGCAAACCGCTGTATACCATTAAGGATTGGCACACTAACCCAATCCTCGCCAATGAGCGGTCTTGCATATTTTACAAATTCGTCAGTTACATCAATCTTATTCTTTGCTATCCAGTTTGAAGGAAATTTTCTTTCGGAATTTGCAACCTTTTCAAGAGAAACCTTGTCATATTTAACATTATAAATAGATCCTGGTTTTCTGAGAATTGTAGACATAAAACCATTAGTTCCTTCATAAGCTATCAGAACCGCTTTCTGGCCAACTTTATAAGCTTCATCCAAATCCACTGTAGAGGCATAGATTGCCGTATCCCTCTGGTCAGTTCCAGGAATAAAGCCTCTTGCAAGGCCTCTTGCTTTAAGTTTGACCTTATTTAAATAATTCACAACCATCTGCTTAACAGTACCCCGGCTTGCCCCAAACTCAGTGTGTCCAAAGGCATCCTTTGCTTCTCCAATATCTCCAACCTGAAATCCCTCACTTATCACTACAATAACTCTGCCTGATCTTTTCAACTCTTCATTCACATTCTCTGCAAGATCTTCTATCGAAAGCTCAGTCTCAGCAAGATATATCTGTAACGGCATCTTCCTTTCAGGATCTGCAAGACGCGCTGCTGCAGGAATAAAACCTATCTTTCTTCCCATGGCCTGAATAACCGTAACAGGATCTGCAGGAGAAGAACCAGCATTCTCTTCATTTGCATTCTGAATGCAATACGCCCAGTATTTTGCTACGCTGCCGTATCCAGGGGTATGGTCTATAAGCTTGAATTCTTCATCCCCAACATCATTGTCTATTGTTTTCGGTACACCTACGGCAATCAAATCCAGCCCCTTGTCCTTTGCAAGCATACTAATCTTATTAGCCGTATCCATTGAATCATTACCGCCAATGTAAAAGAAATAGCCGATATTGTGCGCTTTAAAAACATCTATAACACGGTTAAAATCCGCAATTTGCTCTTGTTTTAATTTATAGCGGCATGTTCCTATGGCTCCGGCAGCTGGTGTTGTTCTTAAAAAAGATATTTCATCCTCACTCTGAGCGCTCAAATCCAGCAGTTCCTCCTTAAGAATCCCCTCTATTCCATGGTATCCAGCGTATATTCTGCCAAACTTCTCAGGAAACATTTTACATGTCTCGATAACTCCCCTGAGAGAATTGTTAATTACCGGAGATGGACCGCCGGACTGCGCAATAACAACATTCCTTACTTTACTCATTATTTTAACCCCTCTATTTAAACTGTTTTATACTCCGCTAAAAGCAGAAAATCCTCCGTCTATAGGAACAACAATTCCCGTCACAAACTTCGATGCGGGAGAAACAAGCCAGATAAGAGATCCAACTAAATCAGCCGGATCACCGAAACGATGCATTGGAGTATGCTTTATTATAGTTTCCCCCCTTGAAGTAAGTTTGCCTGTCTTTTCGTCCGTAAGCAAAAAACGGTTCTGGTCTGTCAAAAAGAATCCAGGAGCAACAGCATTGACTCTAATATTTACAGGCGCTAAATGAGTTGCAAGCCATTGTGTAAAATTAGATATGGCTGCCTTTGCCGCTGAATATGCAGGAATTTTTGTTAAAGGGCAAAATGCGTTCATAGAAGATATATTTATAATATTTCCGCCATCTCCTTGTTTTGCCATTAGTTTCGCAAATACTTGGGTCGGGAGAAGTGTCCCCAGAAAATTTAGATTAAAAACAAATTTCACCCCTTCTTGATCCATATCAAAAAAACTCTTGTTTCCAGGCACATCAATTTTCTTCAGATCCTCAGGTTCAAGGGTTTCCTTAGCTGTAGTTGCCTTTGGACTGTTGCCTCCTGCACCATTTATGAGAATATCCACTCTTCCAAATAGCTCTAGTATCCTGACAGACGCCTTTTCAATGCTCTCTTTATCCAGTACATTACAGGCTAAACCCACTGCCTCTCCACCATGTTTTGTAATTTCATCAGCAAGTTTTAATGCTATATTCTCCCTGAGATCCAGAATTGCCACCTTTACCTCGTGCTTTGACAATGCTCTTGCCATTTCACCGCAAAGAACCCCACCTCCTCCTGTTATTACTGCTACTTTATTCCTAATGTTAAATAACCTATTATTGTCCATTTCGATCTCCTAAATTATCTTCCTTCCCAATCCAAGAATGCTGTGGGTCTTCATTGGGAATGAGTTTCCTATTTTTCCCTGCGAGTACCCAGAGATAATAAATCGAATACCCTGGCGCAGCACACACTGGATGATATCCTCTTGGCATAACAGTCACAGTATTGTTTTTTAAAACTAGTGCTTCGTCAAAACATTCATCTTTCGATGCAGGATCAGTATACACTCTCTGCATACCAAACCCCTCTTCAGGCTGAATCTTGAAAAAGTATATCTCCTCTAATTTTGTTTCCTCCGGTGAATTTTCAATATCGTGTTTATGCGGAGGAAATGATGACCAGTTTCCAGGAGGATTTATTGTCTCACCAACAAGAAGACACCCAGCAGGAGTTCTCTCATCAATAATATCATACACATCTCTTGTCCAGACCCCATTTCCAACAGACCGCACTTTTACTTTATCAGGCGTTATAACAAAAGGTTCCCCAGTGAAATCAGTTTTTCCTTTGCATACGGCTACTTCTAAATCAGTCGCTGCAGTAATATCATATCTGTTTTGTCTTGGTATATAGATAGCATAAGCCTTGCCACTAAATACATCTTTTCTTTCACCTATTGGCCCCCACTTTATAACGTTTGTACTGATTACACACTTACCCTTAAGAATAACCAAGACAACCTCATTATCCTCTGTATTTTCCGAATATTGTTCTCCTTGAGAAAGTTTTATAATTCCGAACTCAATATAATTCAATAATTCTCCATCAGGAAACAATATTTTTGTATAACCAGACTTTTGTTCATAATTAAATCTAATATCCATATTAGTTCCCCCCTGCATTTTTTATTTTCTCTTCAATTATTTTCCTATCTTCTGCACCCAATTCTATTGCTTTTCCCCACTGCTCAATAGCTTTCTTATACATCTTTTTTCGAAAATATACGTCCCCAAGATGGTCTCTTATTATGGGATCATCTTTTTCTTCTTTAGTAAGTTCTACCGCTCTTTCAAGCTGGGACATTGCCTCCTTGAGCATTCCCTTTTTATAATATCCCCATCCAATGCTATCAACAAAGTAACCATTCTCCGGCTCAATTTCAATAGCTTTCTTAATTAACTTCATAGATTTATTAAGCTTCTTCCCCCTATCTATATACATATATCCCAAGTAATTATAAGCTTCCGCAAAATCTGGGTTCAATTTTATAGCACGGTTAAACTGTCTGGCTGCATAATGGATCTTTCCCAATCGCTCATAGGCAACTCCAAGATAATAATAGCTTAAATCAGATCTAAATATTTTTAATAATTTTTTATAGGATCTAACAGCATGTTCATAATCTCCTGTCTTACTATACGTAATCCCTTGATGTAAATACAAAGCCCCAAGAACTGTACTGAGTCTTGTATTCTTAGTATCCAACTTGGATAACATTCTATATTGTTTCACAGCTTGTTCAATGAATCCCTTTCTAACGTAGAGCTTAGCCAGGCTGTATCTTGGCCTTATTGCTGTCCTGTCTGCCTGTATTGCACGCTCATATTCAGCTATAGCATTATCAATCTCCCTTTTATTCTCGTATATAGTACCCATACAATAATGCGCATAGGCACTAGAATCATGAGGAGATATGTCTATGTTATGTGTAAGTATCGAACAACCTGATAAAGATATTAAGGAAAGAACAACTAAACTTAAAACAAAATGCTTACAGAATCTCATCTTTAGTAGATTACTTTGTTAAGTGGATACTCCACAATGCCCTGCGCGCCGGCTTCCTTTAACTTGGGGATAATATTTCTAACTATATCTTCATCTATTATTACTTCCAGCGCTACCCATTTTCCTCCAGTCAATTGCGATATTGTAGGAGTTTTTACTGCAGGTAGTATTCTTATGATACTCTTTAGATCTTTCTGAGCAACATTCATTTTAAGCCCAACCTTTTCTTCAGCGTTTAGCGCACCTGTAAGAAGCATTGCAAGATTCTGAATCTTTTTCTTTTTCCATGCGTTTTTCCATGCACTCTTATTTGCAACAAGTTTGGTTGTCGAAGTCATAATTTCATCTATTATCCGAATGTTATTTGCCCTTAAAGATGAACCTGTTTCAGTAAGCTCAACAATCGCATCTACCAAATCAGGGACTTTCGCCTCAGTTGCGCCCCATGAAAATTCTACTTCCGCTTGTACCCCCTGAGATTTAAGATATTTCTTCGTAACATTTACAAGTTCTGTTGCAATCCTCTTCCCTTCCAAATCCTTAACTGTCTTTATTTCTGAATTATTATTAACTCCTAAAACCCACCTAACTGGTTTCATCCCGCTTTTTGCATATATGAGATCTGCTACTTCAACAACCTGAACGCCATTTTCCATTATCCAATCCTTCCCTGTCAGACCACAATCCAGAACCCCATCATATACATATCTTGCCATTTCCTGCGCTCTGATAAGGATGGCCTCAATCTCGCTATCATCAACTATTGGAAAGTAAGAACGTTCAGAAGCTGATATATTAAATCCCGCTTTTTTAAATATTCTGGTAGTTGCTTCCTGAAGGCTCCCTTTTGGTAATCCAAGTTTTAGTTTCACCTTTTATTCTCCTTATATGTAATATTTTTCAACCGCTTTATCCCATAATCCCTTTGCTTTAAGGATCATGTTGATAACTTCGCGTACAGCTCCTTCGCCACCATTCTTCTCAGTTACATAATGTGAAACTTGTTTTACTTCTTCCTGGGCATTTGCTGTGGCCACTGCAAAGCCTGCCCTCCTGAGAACAGGGAGATCATGAAGATCATCACCTATATAGGCAACTTCTTCATCCGCCAATTTATATTTATCTATCAGCTCTTTATACGTAATAAGCTTATTTTCAACAACTTGATAACAGTCTGTTATTTTTAGCTCTTTCGCGCGAATCTCAGTTACCTTAGATTTCCGCGCAGATATTATTGCTATCTTTAAACCTACTCTGTGTGACAATATTATTCCAACACCGTCCTGTACATTAAAAAACTTCATCTCTTCAGCAGAACTAGTCCATATAATTCGTCCATCTGTCAAAACACCATCCACATCAAGGATAAGCATTTTTATCTTTTTTATTCTATTATTATCAACCACTCCTACACCTCTTACCCTATTTTAAACTCTGACAGTATATTATCCAGAGATTCTATTTCCTGCTGCAAGGCTTTCCTTTCATTATCCTGAAATGCTACGTTCTTCGATAATGATTTTATTTTGTCTACAGACTCCTTAACTCTTGCCAAACTTTGCTTTATTGAATCTGTAGATATATTTATTAACTCTGCAATGCTACGAAACTCATCCGCTTTTCGCAGATGAATTTCTTTGCTGAAATCTTTTTCAATTAATTTCTTCATGTGCTTTTTTATCTTAGAAACAGGTCCTACTACCCTGTGTGATAGAAAAATAGAAGCCAAAACTACTACAGGAACAAGTAATATCAGTTGCATTGCCAATCTTATTTTCACTACATTCAGTATGCTTACTAACCTTGCTTGAGGATATACCTGTGCTAGTTTTTCTCCTAACTGTGTCCAGAGTGTATGATATACTGTATATCCACACACTGCACTTACAATGAACATAAATACTAACGTCACCACTGCGTACTTCATCTGAAATTTTTTGTCTACTAAATAATTCCATCTCAATTTCTTTTTATTTTCCATTATACTTAACCCCTCCTAATTTTAATTTCTTTTCTTACTGTTATGATAAATTCAACATCCTTTTTCTCCTTCAGTGTTTTTACTACATCTGGCATGTTCATGCCTTTCAGAGATTTATTATCTATTGCTGTTATTATATCGCCTGTTCTTAATCCTGCTATATCCGCTGCGCTGCCTTCTGTCACATGAGTTATTTTTATTCCCTCTGGAATTTTTTCTATTTTTATTCCCAATCCCTTTCTATTCGTACTTGGAATTATCAATATTTTTATTGGTATATCTTTTTCTACTGTTAGCCTTACTTCCTCTCCTGCTGCCCCCTTCAACTTGTTTATAAAACTGTCGTAGCTCATATTCTTAACGTTTTTTCCAGCTATCTTTATTATTTTAGCGCCGCTTCTCAATCCGGATTTCTCCGCAGGGGAATTCTTAACTACTGAAGTAATTTTTGTGCTATTCCCTGCTAATCTTATTCCCAAATATCCTTTTTGTTTCTTTTTTGTTTGTGGCTTTTTTGTGCTAACAGAAATTTTGGTTCTTTCAACAGGTGTCCTATTTAGGACAATATTCCTTCTTATTACTAGGGTCTGTTGTCCTGCAGATCGTTGCTTCAGATTTTTTACTACTTGCTTCATGTTCATATATCTTGTGCTTTTTCCATTTATCGCTGTTATCCTATCTCCGGATTTCAGCCCTACTCTCTCCGCCAAGCTATTCTTCACTGCTTCTGTTATAGTTAACCCTGTCTGTTTTATGTCTATCCTTATCCCCAATCTACCAGATTCGGTTATCCTTATGTGTCTTTCTATTGAGAGCTTTACTTCCCCTGTTCCAGAGCCTATTAAATACTTATATACCTTTGATAAAGACAGGTGCTTTACCAGTTGATTATATATGGATACTAATTTATCACCTACCTGAATTCCCTTTTTTGATGCTGGACTGTCAGGATAGATTTCCATTTTATTTTCATTATCTATTTTTATCCCCAGCATATTTTCCAATGTAATTTCCGACTCTTCCCTTATTTTTCTTAATAATTCCTCTTTCTTTTGCATCTCCATCTCCTGCGCTTTTTTTCTATCTTCTAATTTTAATAGAGCATCTTTTGCTTGCTGAAAGTTAGGATTTGCTTTAACTGCTCTTTCATATAATTGCAATGCCTTATCAAATTGTTTCTTCTCCAGGTATTTATCTCCCAGTTGCAAGTAATTCTGTTCAGGTTCATCAAATTTAATACGCAATATCCTGTTTTTATATATCCCTATCTCTCCACCGGGAACGCTGACAATTACTCTGTCTTCATATTGTTCTGTTACTATGCCTTTAATGGTATCTCCATGTACTAGAAATATCGTGTCTGCAAATAGGCTTACACTATTTATTGCAAGCACTGTCGCCAACACAGCAGACAAGAACAGTTTTCTAATTTTCTCAAACTTATTCATAAGTAATTGTAAAATTTATCTTTATTTGATAATTGGCAAGATAGCAAATCAGGCAGAAATTTTCAAGCTGAATTGTTTTTTTCGGATTGGTAGGTCGCGAGAGACTCGAACTCTCCACACCCGGCTTAAAAGGCCGGTGCTCTAACCAGATGAGCTAGCGACCCGAAAAATGTCGATTATACTAATTTACAAATTTTTCTCAATAAAAATCGTCTGCCTTCTTTGCGGACCAACAGAAACTATAGCTATTGGCACATTCATTAATCCTGACAGTCTGTTTAAATATTTCTGCGCATTTTTAGGCAGCTTGCTATATTCTCTTATATCAACCGTGCTTTCCCTCCAGCCCGAAAGTTTCTCATAAATCGGCTTGCATTGCTGAAGTATATCGGAACGGTATGGGAACTCTTCTAATCTCTGATTATTGTATTCATACGCAATACAAACATTTATCTCATCAAGGTCATCAAGTATATCAAGCCGTGTAACTGCTACATAACTCAGCCCGTTTAACATTGCTGAATATCTGGTAATAACTCCGTCAAACCAGCCGCATCTGCGTGGTCTGCCTGTGCTTCTGCCATATTCACCTATTGGTCCGGCATTACGCAACTTGTCTCCTAAATCCCCTTTGAGCTCTGTTGGAAATGGCCCCTCTCCAACTCTTGTTGTATAAGCTTTCACCACACCTATAACACTATCCACCTTTGTTGGTCCAATGCCAAGGCCTGTACAAATTCCTCCAGCAGTGGAATTTGAAGAGGTTACATAAGGATATGTGCCGTGATCAACATCAAGGAGACTCCCCTGCGCTCCCTCAAATAATACGCCAACACCTTCATCTATCGCTTTATTCAGCATGAAAACAGTATCCTTAACAAACGGAGATAATTTTTCTACATATTTAGAATATTCATCAAATATTTTATTTGCTTGGAACCCCTTTACTCCATATATTTTCTCGAACAGTACATTTATTTGATCCAAATTCTCTTCTAACTTTCTTCTAAAAGTGTCAGGATCAACAAGGTCACACATTCTTATTCCCATTCTTGCTGCTTTATCTACATATGTTGGCCCAATACCCCTGAGCGTTGTTCCGATCCGGCCCCTCTCTCTTTCCTCCTTCAATGTTTCTGATACTATATGATAAGGCATTGTCACATGAGCCGATTTGCTTATGTACAGATTGTTCTCATTTACGCTAATCCCCTTATCTTCTAATTCAGAAATCTCTTCTAATAATGCTTTCGGATTAATAACAACTCCGTTACCCATTATGCACTTTTTGTCTTTGTGCAATATTCCAGACGGAATAAGATGGAGTGTAAACTCATTGTCTTTAATTATTACAGTGTGCCCAGCATTGTTTCCGCCCTGATATCGAGCCACAATATCAGCATTCTCAGTAAGCAGGTCAATAATTTTGCCCTTACCCTCATCTCCCCATTGTGTACCAACAACAGCTACATTACTCATCAATTCTCCTTATGGTGTTACTGTCATTATTTGTTTTGCCTGCTTTGGATAATGTGCAATAAACTTCAATTCATCATTAGTAAGAGGTTTTTGTGTATGCACATTGGCATATCTAACAAGATCCAGAACCTTAGCAGCTTCTTTATCGTCTTTGAATTCTATTTCCAGTTTTCCATACACATTTCTAAAGCCCTTTACCCCGCTATACTCCCCTGCAGTTATCTTTCTGCCTGTATCTATTATCTCAGATTCTCCTCTGCCCAGTTCCTCAAAATCATACAATTCGTAATTTCTTCTATCCTTGAGAGCGCCGTCTGCGTGTATTCCTGATTCATGCGCAAAGGCATTATCTCCAACAGCAACCTGATTTACAGGTATTGGCACTCCAAACGCATAAGACGCGTACTTCGCTATTTTCCATGCTTTCTTTAATTTAATCCTATCGTCCAATTTATAGTTTCCCCCAAATCCCGAGGACTTTTTAATGGCAAGAATAACTGAGACCATATCCGCGTTCCCTGCTCTTTCCCCCATACCATTAAGTGTGGTGTTTATGTATGCATCTACTCCTCCGTCTATTGCCCCCTTAGCTCCAGCTATAGAACATGCTGCTGCAAGTCCTAGATCATTATGGCAGTGAAGTTCTATTGGGATTCCTACTTCCTCTGCAAGTGTTTTTACTCTCTCATAAATTGAGAAAGGATCATCATAACCTAATGTATCACAATAGCGGATTCTATCTGCTCCATGTTCCTTAGCATATTTTGAAAACTTAATGAGAAACTCCATATCTGTCCTTGATGCATCCTCTGCATTAACACCAATTGTCAAAGCTCCATGCTTCTTTGCCGTTTTTACAGCATCCGCCATAAGACCTAAAACACTTGGTTTATTCTTACTCTCAAAATCTCTTGTTATGCCACCCCTGAATTTCCCCTCTATCATTTGCATAGATGTTGAAATAGACAGGTTCCAATGCTTAATATTCGTATTCTTGTAAGACTCCTCAATATCCTTTGAAAGTGCTCTGCTCCACCCCTCAAGAATCATAGGAGAAATGAGCCCCACATCTGCAAGTTCAAGATTAGCATTAATATAATTAGTCTCATGCTTTGTAAGAGGAAATCCAAACTCACTCTGATAGACGCCCATGTCATTAAGCATAATATTCAGCATTGTTTTTTCCAGCTTTGCCAGACCAAGTTTCGCTGTCTGCACACCATCTCGATTTGTAACATCAATTATATAAATTTTATTCTTTTTCTTATGTTCCATATCTCTTTCCTTTACACCATATTTTAATCTATAATTTCTATTCCATTACTATTAATTTTAGTAACTAGGAATCTGCTCTCTATGTTGTGCTCCAGAAAAGCTTTTTGCATGGACTTTCCTATTGCTTCAAACCTTTCTGTTGCAAAAGCAGCTATTGAAGGACCGGATCCGCTTAGAGCCACACCTCTGGCGCCATTTTCCATAGCAGCTTCAAAAACATCATCCATACCAGGAACCAGCTCTTTTCTGTAAGGCTGATGCAGCATATCCTGCATTCCTGCGCCAATATATTCAAGTTTTCCGGTTAGAATAGAGCTGACTAACAAACATGCCCGGCTTATATTAAATACAGCTCCATCTCTGGAAATCTTTGAAGGCAGTACTTCACGTGCCTTGGACGTCGATATCTCGAATTGCGGAATAACCACTACTATTTTAAACTCAACACTTGGACTAATCTTGAAATACTTTAATTCTCCTTTATCAACATAAGAAATCGTAAAACCTCCAAAAAGAGCAGGAGTTACATTATCAGGATGCCCTTCAAGCTCTGCAGCTAGAGACATAATTTCATCCTTGCTAAACCTATTTTCAAGCAAATAATTTGCTCCTATTGCTCCTCCTACTCGCGCTGCTGCGCTGCTTCCCAATCCTCTTGCCAATGGAATATTATTAACCAGTTTTATTTTCAATCCATCCATCTTGACCTCAGCCATATCAAAAACCGACTTTGCAGCAACGTATACTATGTTCTCTTTATCAAGAGGCAAACTATCTTTCCCTTCATTCTCAACCTCTATGTGTGTCTTTGTATCCAATTCAATTGTAACGTAATTATACAAATCCAGAGCCAAAGCAAGTGTATCAAAACCTGACCCGAGATTTGCTGTTGTTGCCGGAACTTTTATTGTTATTGATTTCATCTTCAGAACTTTACTAACTTAACTGATATTATCTCTTTTAGGCACTCGATTTCACCTAGTGTTTTTTTAGGAGGCTCGTTATCCAGGTTAAATACAGTCACTGCCTGCTCCCCTTGTTTTTTCCTGCCAAGTGTCATGCTTGCAATATTGACATTATGCTTACCAAGTATTGTTCCCATATTTCCCATTATTCCAGGCATATCACTATTTATACACACAAGCATAAACCCTTCAGGAACTGCATCAACATGATAATCGTTTATACGTACAATCCTTGGATCATCTTCACTAAACAGAGTTCCTGCTATTGAAGATTCCCCAGAATCAGTTTGTGTATATATGGTGATTAAATTTGCAAAATCCTCTGCTTTACTGGTCTTGCTCTCTACAACTTTTATTCCTCTCTCTCTCGCAATAAAAGATGCATTCACATAATTAACTGCCTTGTTAAGCACAGGCTCCAGCAAACCTTTTATTATAGCTACTGTTATAGGAGTCACATTATAGTTTGTAACATCTCCGCTATACTCTATTCTTAGAACCTTTATATGCCCATCAACCAGTTGACGTTGCAATTTCCCTAATCGCTCTGCCA
>Ga0207996_1000650_pt1 | contig 29485 bp, 34 predicted proteins | sample AntAceMetag02UKG_FD_184773 | JGI IMG/M metagenome (GOLD analysis project Ga0207996, IMG submission 184773) | Saline lake microbial communities from Ace Lake, Antarctica - Antarctic Ace Lake Metagenome 02UKG (SPAdes) (version 2) | ecosystem: Environmental > Aquatic > Non-marine Saline and...
TTCCCCCCCCCCCCTTCTGCCTGTTTCTTGTTGCTCTAGAAAGAAATTGCCAAAACCTGAGGAATAGCTATAATGAAATGGAACAATTTAGTGCAATGAGGAGGTAAGGGTATGCCAATGTCAAAAACAAAGGAAGAAGTTATCAACATGGTTAAACAAATGCCAGAGGAGGTTAATGTAGTTGATATTATGGCAGAGTTGTATTTCTGCCAAAAAGTAAACAGAGGACTTAAGAGTCTTGATAATGGCGAAAGCGTTTCTCATAAGCAAGTCAAACAGCGGATGAAAAAATGGTTAAGCTGATATGGTCATCTGAGGCAGCTGATGATCTTGAGGAGATTTGCGAGTATATATCAAAAGACTCTGAGTATTATGCCAGGCTGTTTGCTCAAAGAATTATTTTGCTGGTTGAAAAAATTGCTGATTTCCCAATGGCGGGAAGAATTGTTCCTGAGTATCAACGGGACGATCTCAGAGAAAGGATATTTCAGAATTACCGTATTGTATATCGCATAAAGTCTGATGTAGTAGAAATAGTAACAATCGCGCATGTAGCGAGATTACTTACATGGGTTTGAGTAGAATAGATATAGTACTTTATTAAAAATTAAGCAGTATGGGAAATTTATTAACGGAGAAAAGATAACATGATCTGTCAAATTTGTGAGGAACAGCAGGCAACTGTTCATTATACGGAGATTATCAATAATAAAGCGGTAGCACTGCATTTGTGTGAGGATTGCGCAAGAAAAAAAGAGATAATAGATCAATTCGGAAATTTCTCCATGTCAGATTTAGTTAAAGGACTTGCGGGTTTTGTAGGAACAGAAAGTGAGGAGGGAAATCTGAAGTGTGATAATTGCGGACTCCTATTCTCGGATTTTAGGAAGACAGGACGTTTTGGTTGTAGCGAATGCTATAAAGCGTTTCAAACTGAACTGGAACCGCTGATAAAGAGGATTCACGGAAGCACAAAACATGTTGGCAATTTCGTGCCGCTTAAACATAGTAAAGAAGTTAAGGCTCTCTCCAAAATTGGAAAGCTAAAGGTGGAAATGGAAAAGGTTGTCCAACAAGAGGAATTTGAACAGGCGGCAAAGATTCGAGATCAGATAAAAAAACTGGAAAAAGGTATTAAAAAATAATGGCTGTTACTAAATTAGTTGGACAAATTGCCGGTTGGCTGCAGAAAACTGGACCTTTGTCGGATATAGTTGTAAGCAGTAGAGTAAGACTTGCAAGAAATTATGACATGATACCTTTTCCTCATCGCGCTAACAGGGAGCAGCTCAAGGAAGTAATATTAAAAACCGAAAAAGCGATAAAGGGCAGCAAATATTTAAAAAATGCCTTAATTATAGATATGTCGGAATTAACGGATATAGATATTCAGTTTCTAGTGGAAAAGCACTTAATAAGCCATGAGTTTGGCAAGTCAAGGGCAGAACAAATATTGGCGGTAAGTGACAGAGAGATAATTAGTATAATGGTTAACGAAGAAGACCATTTGCGTCTTCAATGCATACAGTCCGGTTTACAGCTATTGGATAGCTGGAGATTGATCAATCAGGCAACGTTAGAGCTTGAATCACAAGTGGAATTCGCTTTTTCTAAGCCTCTGGGTTATCTAACATCGTGTCCTACTAATGTTGGAACAGGCATGCGAGCCTCGGTTCTTATCCATCTGCCCGCTTTAGTAATTACCAAACAAATAGGAAAAGTACTGCAAGCAGTTGCCAAGCTTGGTATTGCGATTAGAGGGCTTTATGGAGAAGGGACTGAAGCGTATGGAAATTTCTTTCAAATATCCAATCAGGTTACTCTGGGATATAGCGAAGAGGATATAATAAACAATATTGAGTGTGTAGTAAAACAAGTTGTTGGTTATGAGGAAAACGCCAGGACACTAATAGTAAAAGAAGATAAAAAAGCGATAGAAGATAAGATTTGGCGTGCGTATGGAGTAATTTCAAATGTCAGGATCATTGATTTTCAGGAGACTTTAAACTTGTTGTCACTCCTGCGATTAGGAATTGGATTGAAGATGATAGACAAAATAGATAGAATACTGGTCAATAGAATGTTTATTATTACACAACCGGCGTACCTTCAGAAATTGGAAGGTAAAAAACTAGCGCCTCATGAACGTGATATAGCAAGAGCAAACCTTATTAGGAAAAATTTAAAAAGAAGGAGACGCAATAAAGATGTTTAGCCGATTTACAGAAAGAGCAAAACGTGTTGTTATTATGGCAAAGGAAGAAGCTATCCGCATGAATCATCCACAGGTTGGCACGGAACATATTTTGCTGGGGCTTGTTGGGGTGGGTAGTGGAGTGGCTCTGGCAGTAATTGAAAAAATGGGTATAGATTCAAAAAAGATAAGAAGCGAAATAGAGAAAAAAGCACAAACAAGTTCTCCAACATTAATACTTGGAGAGATGCCTCTAAGTCCGCAAGCTAAGAGAGTTCTAGAACTTGCTCTGGAAGAGGCTGCTGCGTTTGGGCATAATTACGTTGGAACAGAACATATATTTCTGGGCTTAATTCGTGAAAAAGAGGGGATTGCCGCTCAGGTTCTTGAACAAATGGGACTTAATCTGGAAAAGGTGAGGACTGAAATAATGAGCCTTCTCGGCGGAGAGCCTATGGGTACAACAGCAGGTCATTCGGGGGCAGGATCAGGAGTGGCTGGAGCGAAAAGCAAGACACCGGCACTTGATGCGTTTGGCACCAATCTCACAAAACTTGCAGTTGATGGAAAGCTTGATCCTGTTATAGGGAGAAAGGATGAAATAGAGAGAATAATCCAAATATTAAGCAGGAGAAAAAAGAATAATCCTGTTCTTTTAGGAGATGCCGGAGTTGGCAAAACAGCGATTGTGGAAGGATTAAGTCAGCAAATAGTCGCAGGCAATGTTCCTGATTCCATAAAAGGGAAAAGGCTTATAACCCTTGATCTGGCTTCTATAGTTGCCGGAACGAAGTATCGTGGTCAGTTTGAAGAAAGAATTAAAGCGGTTATGTCAGAGATAAAAAAATCAAATGATGTGATAATATTTATTGACGAAATCCACAATTTGGTAGGCGCCGGTGCTGCAGAAGGTGCAATGGATGCTTCAAATATATTGAAGCCCGCGTTAGCAAGAGGAGATATTCAGTGCATTGGAGCAACGACTGTGGATGAATACAGGCAATACATTGAAAAGGACGCTGCTCTGGAAAGGCGTTTTCAAACAATTATGGTTGAAGCGCCGTCTGTAAAGGAAACAATAGAGATATTAAAAGGCTTAAGAGATAAATATGAGGCACATCATAGAGTGAAGATAGCAGATGAAGCGATCGAATCCGCAGCTAAACTATCTGATCGTTATATAACTGATAGATTTTTGCCTGATAAGGCGATAGATGTAATAGATGAAGCCGGCGCAAAAGTTCGGCTGTCGGTTACGACTGCGCCTCTGGATGTAAAGAAACTTGAAAAACAGCTGAATGAAGTCAAAAAGGAAAAGGAATCAGCTGTTAAAACACAGGATTTTGAGAAAGCGGCGCAATTAAGAGACAAGGGAAAAACCCTGAAGGCTAAACTCTTTGACCAGCAAAAGGATTGGAAACAGTCAAATAAAAAGGCGTCTGCTGTAGTAACTACAGAGGTAATTGCGGATATTGTGTCCAATTGGACAGGCATACCGATCCAGAGACTTCGGGAAACAGAGGCTAAAAAACTTCTTAAGATGGAGGAGGCTCTGCATCAGCGTGTTATTGGACAGGATGAGGCGGTAGAAGTAATTAGCAGAGCAATAAGACGTTCACGGTCAGGATTAAAAGATCCAAAAAAACCTGTTGGGTCATTCATCTTTCTTGGACCTACAGGTGTAGGAAAAACTGAGCTTGCAAAGACACTGGCAGAGTTTTTATTCGGTGATAGAGACGCTCTTGTACGACTTGATATGTCAGAGTACATGGAGAAATTTGCCGTATCAAGACTTATTGGAGCTCCTCCAGGATATGTAGGATATGAAGAAGGTGGATTACTTACTGAAAAGGTAAGAAGGCGTCCGTATTCTGTGGTTCTTCTTGACGAGATAGAAAAAGCGCATCCGGATGTTTTTAATATACTCTTGCAGGTGTTTGATGACGGCAGGTTGACAGACAGTCTGAACCATACCGTAGATTTTAGAAATACAGTGTTAATTATGACATCAAATATTGGTACTCGTAATATAAAACGCGGGTCTTTGGGGTTTCGTTCTTCAGATGAAAAACTGACGTATAAAGAAACCAAGTCCAAGCTTATGAGTGAAGTTAAACAGGTGTTCAGACCTGAATTTGTTAATAGATTAGACGAGGTAATAGTGTTTCATGAACTAACTAAAGATGAATTGAAACAGATAGTGGATTTGATGTTAGACGATGTGTATTCGTATCTCGAATCAGATAAAATAAAATTACATATTACTTCTCAGGTGAAGGATTTTCTCATTGAAAAAGGCTATGAACCTGCTTATGGAGCAAGGCCTCTTCGAAGAGCTATACAGCGTTATATTGAAGATCCTCTCTCTGAGGAAATATTAAGGGGAAAAATTTCCAGAGGCTCTGTGATAGAGGTTGTTCAAAATGGGGATAAATTAAATTTCAGTATAAAAAAACAAAAAACTACTAAAAAAACATAAGGATTAGATAACAATGGTAAAAAAATATTATGCAAGTATTTTTCTGTTTCTTTTCGTTTTCTTTCTTGTTCCATATATCTCTGAGGTGGCTGCTGAGAATGCTTCCGACGGGGTAAAAAAAGTGACTAAGGTAAGTGTAAAAGGAAATAGCAGAATAAGTACTTCAACTATTCTGAACAAAATAAAAACTAAGTCAGAAATGACGTTTTCACAGAAAGTAATAAGCGCAGATATCGAAAGTCTGTATAAGCTTGGACATTTTCAGGATATAACTGTAGACGCTTCTGAGTTTGAGGGGGGGATAAGCGTTACTTTTATAATTCAGGAGAAACCTGCTATTGAGAAAATTATGATATCAGGCAATAAGGAACTAAATACAAAAAAGATAAAAAGGAATATGTCTATTGTCACAGGGGATACATATAACGAGAAACGTTTAAAAGAAAATGAAAAAGCCATATATGAACTGTACAAAAAAAACGGATATTATGCAGCGGCTGTTAGTTGCGCTGTTGAAGAGAATAAGCCAGGCGAAGTTGTTGTCAATATTAAGATAGAAGAGGGGAAGAAAGTAAGGATTAAAAAAATTAGTTTTTACGGAAATTACAATTTCAGCAACTGGAAGTTGAAGAGACAAATGGAAACGAAAGAGACCAGGCTAAAGTGGTTTCCAAGAGGGTATTATGACCCTGATAAGTTAGATGTAGATATAAAGCGTCTTAAACATTATTATGACAAAGCCGGGTATATAAAAGCTGAGATAAAAGATGCAGACATAACTTTTAATGAGGCAAAAACCAGGATGTATATAAAAATCTTTATTGATGAAAAGGATAAGTATTTCACAAACAAAATCGTTGTAGCAGGCAATGAGAATTTTCCTTCTCAGGAGATTATCAATATATTGGATATGAAACAATACGATATCTTTAGCGAATATGGTGTTTCTAAGGATATTTATAACATACAGATGTTTTACGGAGAGAGAGGATATATAGATGCTTATTTGCGTCGAGAGATACAAATTAATGATAAAAACAAGACAGTTGATGTGGTATTCAATATACACGAAGGGAGCATTAACTATGTTCGCAATATTATTATCAAAGGAAATCTGGAAACAAAGGATAAGGTTATTCGCAGAGAAATAAGAATAAAGCCGGGGGAAAAGCTTGACACACAAAAAGTTAGGCGAAGCAGGGAAAGGTTAATGAATTTAGATTATTTTCACAAAGTGGATTTTTCTGATGAGAAAACAGAAGAAATAAATTTCAGAGACTTAATTTGTGATGTAGAAGAAAAAAAGACAGGTAATTTGTCTTTTGGCGGCGGATACAGCACAGTGGAGAATGTTATAGGATTTATAGAGCTTAGGCAGAAGAATTTCGATATAAAGAACTTTCCTAGTTTTTCAGGCGGAGGTCAGTATGCCAGTATCCGGGCTGATATAAGCGAAAAACGGAAGAATTTTGTCCTAAGTTTTACAGAGCCGTGGTTTAGGGATGAGCCTCTTTCTCTGGGATTTGATCTGTACAATAAAACCTATTATCAGGAAGAATGGGCAGAAACTAAAACCGGCGGGGATATAAGAATTGGACGTTCCATTACGGAATATACGCGAGGCTCTCTTACGTATAAATGTGAGAACGTAGATGTAGGTGACTTAACAGATGATGCACCTGATGTAGTACGGGATGATGAAGGATCAGCAACCATCAGCAGCTTAACAGCAAGGATAAAAAATGATCATAGAGATAATATTTTTGATCCGACCGAAGGTTATGTGAATGTAATGTCTGTAGAGTGCGCCGGCGGTCCTTTTTTTGGAGATAAGGATTTTTATAAAATAACAGGCAGTACAAGCAAGTATTTCCCTCTAACTAAAAAGTCTGTGTTTAATATTCGTTTTAGAGCGGGAGTGGTTGGCGAGTATGGAGGCACAAAACAAGTTCCGGTTTATGAGCGGTTCTATGTGGGTGGTCCAAGCACAGTTCGAGGATACGATTACAGCAGCATAGGACCTAAAGACGATGATGTTAATGTTGGTGGAAATTCAATGTTGGTTGGTAATCTGGAGTACTCATATCTTTTGGTAGATACAACTGATACTCCAACCAAAAGTCCTATGAAGATCAGAGGTTTGGTGTTCTATGACGCTGGAAATGCATGGAAAAGCACAGGTGGTTTCTCAGGGTCGCTGAAAACAAGCATAGGAACCGGAATAAGAATACTTATGCCTATACCTGTTACATTGTTTTATGGATATGGGATAGATAGACATAAGGGCAGATTTGATATTTCAATATCTTATAGTTTCTAGGAGACAGAAAGTATTCTGTAATGAGATTAGACAATAAAGAAGTTAAAGCGTTAAAAAAAGCAGTTGAGAATGTCGATGGCAGTGTCTATTTGTTTGGTTCAAGAGTAGATGATGCAAAAAAAGGAGGGGATATTGATATTCTTATATTCTCACAAGAAAATGCATTCAGGCTTTCACGGAAGGTTTCTGTAAGGTTTTTTATGGAATGCGAGGAGAAAATTGATGTGGTTGTGATGAATAAATTGAAGCTTACAAGAGAACAAAGTGCTTTTCTGAATGTAATTAAAATGGAAAAATTCAAATGAGAGATGATCAGCAAATTATAACTAAAGCATCTTTGAATAAAGCAATAGATGCGATTAATTTAGTAGAAGCTTCGCTGAATGAAATAAAACCTTTTGATGAAAATAAAATATATAGTCCCAAAGAAAGAGAACCTTATGATGCTTTAAGTGACAGATTTATCAGGGCAATTGAAATTAGTTTGAAATATTTTAGAAGTTATGAAAAATTAATGTATGGCGAAAATTCTGAAACCTTAAGAGATTTATTGAACAGAATGGAGAAATTAGAAATAATAAGTTCCACTATTCTATGGCTGCAAATGAGAGATGTAAGAAATAGAATAGTTCATGATTATTTACCTGAAGAAATAAAAGATATGTACGATGAAATAATGAATGCTTTTGGGAAAGAGTTATTGCGACTCAAAGGGAAATTGGATATCAATAAAAAGTAAAATTAATAATTGATAGGAGATTAGAAATTGAAAATTAGAAATTTAATCTGTGAATGGGCGAACGCAAGGCTCGCCCCTACTTCGTATTTGCTAGTATTTGTATTTTCTTGTTTCTTCCTGTCTTCAGCCTGTTATTCAGCAGATGAGCTAAAGATAGGTTATGTGAATTTCTCTGTACTGTTTGAAGGTTATTATAAAACAGAAAAGGCAGAAACGGAATTGAGAAAAGAAGCAGATAAGAGACAAGAGGAGGTAACTGCAATTCGAGAGGGTATCAATAATATTCATAAGAAGCTTGAATCAGGGGTGTTAAAGCAAGAGGAAAAAGATAAACAGAAAGGAGTTCTTGAACAAAAGGTTCTTCAATTGAATAGAGTTGCTAGAGAAAGCAAAAGAGAACTGGAAGTTAAGAGAGAAAAAGCCATTGGGGAAATTATAAATGACATAGAGGCTGTGATCAAAGAATATTCAGAAAAAAGGGGATATACTCTGGTAGTTGGGAATCGTGATCTATTATATGTAGATAAAAAACTGGACATTACAAAGCATATAGAAGATTTATTGAAGAAAAAAGAAATAAAGGAAAATAAAAAATAACAAAAGGGAAGATTATGCAATTACAGACGACAATAGGTAACGAAGCAAGTTGCACGGGTGTTGGCTTGCATACAGGAAACAAAACCACCGTTTGTTTTAAACCTGCGGACGAAAATACAGGCATAAAATTCATAAGAAAGGATTTGCCGGGAAGTCCAGTAGTTAAAGCGGATATTAGTGGAGTTATTGATACAGCCAGGGGGACTTCTCTGGGTAAAAGCGATATAAAAGTGCATACGGTGGAGCATGTGCTGGCAGCAGCAGCAGGTTTAGGGATTGATAATATGCTGGTTGAGCTTAGCAGCAATGAGCCTCCTGTAGTTGATGGAAGTGCTTTACCATTTGTAGATGCGCTGGAGGGGGCAAAGCTTGTGCAGCAAAAAGCGCCCAGGAATTTTTTTGAAGTAAAAGAACCTGTTTTTGTTTCGGAAAATGGTTCTTCTTTGGTTGCTTTACCATCAAGTGATTTCCGGATCTCGTTTACTATTGACTATAACCATCCTGTGCTTAATTCACAATTCGCTTCAATTGTAATCACCCCGGAATCTTTCAAGAAAGAAATAGCTTCTGCAAGAACATTCTGTTTTCTGGAAGAAGTGGAGATGCTGCAAAAAGAAGGGCTTATAAAAGGAGGCAATTTAGAGAATGCTGTCGTTATAGGGGACGAAGCTCTTCTTAACGATAAATTGAGGTTTGAAAACGAGTTTGTTATGCATAAGATACTTGATTTAATAGGTGATCTATATTTGCTGGGACAGCCTATAAAAGCGCATGTTATTTCAATAAAGAGTGGTCACTCCTTAAATATAGAGCTTGTTAAAAAACTTAAAAAAATGAAAGGGTTGGATGTCAACGATGACACGGAGACAAAAACCAGTTTAAACATAGATGAAATAAAAAAGATTCTTCCGCATAGATACCCATTTTTGCTTGTTGATAGGATAATAAAAATTGAAGATAATAAAAAGATAGTAGGGATTAAGAATGTTACCGTAAATGAAAGTTTTTTTCAGGGACACTTTCCTGACTATCCAATAATGCCCGGCGTGCTAATTGTTGAGGCAATGGCGCAGGTAGGCGGGATACTATTATTGAGAAAGAAAGAAAATAGAGGAAAGACGCCGTTTTTTGCTAAGATGGATAATGTCAAATTAAGACGGCCTGTCAGACCGGGAGATCAACTTGTTATGGAGGTTGAGGTAATTAAGGCAAAGAGCAAAGTTGGAAGAGTAATGGCAAAGGCTTCTGTTGATGGGGAAATAGTATGCGAAGCGGAATTAACATCAATCATACAATAAGGGATAATAAAAAATGACAATCCATAATACAGCGGTTATTTCTCCAAGCGCTAAGATTTCTAAAAGTGTAAAAATCGGACCATGGAGCGTTATAGGAGCTAATGTTGAAATAGGAAAAAACACAGAAATTGCGTCCAACGTTGTGATAGATGGCTGGACAAGCATAGGAGAAAACAACAAGATATCTCCCGGCGCAGTCATTGGAACAGTTCCGCAGGACGTAAAATATGACGGTGCCCGCACATATGTCAAGATAGGCAATGATAATATTATAAGAGAATATGTTACGATTAATAGAGCAACAGAGCCGGAAACAGCAACAGTAGTAGGGAATAACAATTTCTTTATGGCATACACACATGTGGCTCATAATTGCAAGGTATGTAATGGAGTTACAATGGTCAATTTTTCAGGATTGTCAGGACATAGTGTATTAGAGGATGGGTGTGTACTGGCCGGTATGGTAGGTATTCATCAAGGCGCAAGAGTTGGCAGGCTTGCTATGGCAGGAGGTTTGTCTAAAGTAGTTAAGGACATTCCTCCATTTGCAAGAGCAGATGGTCATCCTACAAGGATATATGGGTTGAACACCATAGGACTAACTAGGAACAATATACCTGCTCCGGTTATAGAAAAGCTCAAGAAGGCTTATAAAATCTTGTTTAGGTCAGGTATGAATACAACTCAGGCTCTAAAAAAAATTGAGGAAGAAATTCCCTTAGTAGATGAGCTACAATATCTTATAAATTTTATTAGAGCGTCTGACAGAGGTATATGTAAATGAGAGATGTAATAACCAGTTCTAGGATTGGCTTGATCTCAGGGAAAGGGAAGTTTCCCATTATTTTAGCTCAAGAAGCTAAGCGAAGGGGCATGAAAGTAGTTGCTATTGCATTAAAAGAAGAAACAAATGCTGAGTTGGAAAAGTATGTAGATAAAATATACTGGCTAAGCGTTGGAGAGATGAAAAAAGGTTTGGATATTTTAGTCAAAGAAGAGATAAAGGAAGTCTTTATGGTAGGCAAGGTGGAAAAGAGCCTGCTGTTTAAAAATATTCCAAGAGACGGTATGATATCTAATCTCATTAAACTTGCGACTGATAAATTAGATAATACACTTTTAAAGGCAGTATCAAATAAGCTGGCCGAGTTGGATATAAATCTTCTGGATTCTACTATACTTATTAGACCTCTTCTACCTCAAAAAGGCGTGCTTACGGAAAGAAAGCCAACACAGAAAGAAATGGATGATATTAATTTTGGGCAAAAAATGGCCAAATCAATCGCAGCGTTACAGATAGGACAGACAGTTATTGTGAAAGACAAGTCTGTCATTGCAGTAGAGTCAATAGAAGGGACAGACGAGACAATTAGACGAGCCGGCGTGTATTGCAAAAAAGGCATAGTTATGATCAAAGTCAGCTGGCATAATCAGGATATGCGGCTTGACGTTCCTACAATTGGTCCGGATACTATCAAAATTTTAAAAGAAGTCAATGCATCGGCGATAGCTATAGAAGCGCAGAAAACTATCATTTTGGATATAGAAGAATCCATTAACATTGCAAATCGCGCCGGAATTTGCATGGTTGCATTTTAAATATATGAATCCTTCAATTTTATTGCAAATTTTTGTTCTGCTTCTTGCGGTAGTAGTGCACGAGGTTGCTCATGGCTGGGTAGCTTACAAATGCGGAGATTCTACTGCGCATGATATGGGTCGACTTACTCTTAATCCTCTTCCGCATATTGACCCATTCATGACTATAATAATGCCTATTTTAACATACTTTACAATCGGATTTCCGGTCGGAGGGGCAAAACCAGTTCCCATTAATCCTAATAATTTTAGGAATTCTAAAAGAGATATGATTCTCGTTTCCCTTGCCGGATGCGCTTCAAATTTTATAGCGGCGATTTTTTTTGCGCTTCTTATAAGATTGGGAATTACAAAAATAATGCCTGCTTTTACTATGTTGTGTATCTATGGTGTGCTAATAAACATTCTTTTAGGTGTATTTAATCTTATTCCAATACCTCCGTTAGACGGTTCAAAGATATTAATGTCAATCCTGCCGTATAGGCAAATGATGACTTACTTAAAATTTGAGCGGTTTGGATTTATTTTGATAATCTTATTTCTCTATGCAGGATTGTTTAGACTGATTGTTAGTTATGTTATTATGCCTTTAGCCTCTTTAATGACTGGTATGGAATTGAGATCATGAATGAAAAAAAGAGAATTTTAACAGGAGATAGACCGACAGGGCAGTTGCATATTGGACACTTATTAGGTGCTCTGCAGGATCGTGTAGAGCTTCAGGATGAATATGATACATTTGTAATAATTGCTGACGTACAGGCGTTAACTGACAATTTTAAAGATCCCCAAAAAGTGCGAAGCAATATTTTTGAAGTTGCAATTGATAACCTTGCTGTTGGTATGGATCCAAATAAGTCAACCATTTTTATTCAATCTCTAATTCCTGAAATAGCAGAACTAACTGTTTTTTATTCTAATCTGGTTACAATCGCTAGGTTGGAGAGAAATCCGACAGTTAAAGATGAGATTAAACAGAAAAAGAATTTATTTGGAGACAATGTAACATTTGGGTTCTTAGGATACCCAATTAGTCAGGCAGCAGACATTACTGCGTTTCAAGCTGATTTGGTGCCAGTAGGTGATGATCAATTGCCTCAAATTGAGTTGACGAGAGAAATTGTTAGAAAATTCAATCAAATTTATGGGCAAACACTAAAGGAGCCGGAACCTAGAATAGGCCGATTCCCCAGAGTTAAAGGATTAGATGGGAATAAAATGAGCAAGAGCTTGAATAATGCTATATATCTAGCTGATTCTCCTGAAATAATTGAAAAGAAAATTCTCTCAGCAATAACTGATACAGAGAAGATTCGTCTTAATGACAAAGGTCATCCTAATATTTGCACAATATATCATTATCATGAAATGTTTAGTGTTGAGGAATTAGAGACGATTGGAAATGAATGTAAAAATGGAGATAGAGGCTGTGTTCAATGTAAAAAACAACTGGCTCAAAATATAATCAAAAAGTTATCTCCTATTCGAGAAAAGAGGTTATACTATCAGGATAGAAAAAAACTTGTTGAAGAAATTTTACATGAGGGAACTAAAAAAGCGCGACAAGTTGCGCAAGCTACTATGTCAGAAGTTAGAGAAGCAATGAAACTATACAGTGGAGTATCTTAAATGAATATTGATAAATTAAGAAAAGTAATAGATGAAGTGGATGCAAAGATTTTAGACCTGTTGAATCAAAGAGCAAAAACGGCAGTAGCTATTGGTAAAGAAAAACAAAAAAAACAGTTAAAAACATATGATAAGCTTCGTGAAGATAAGCTTATTGAAAAACTTATTTCGAGAAATGAAGGACCTTTATCGAAAAAAACAATTGTTACCATATATCGTGAGATACTATCTGCATGCCGCAGTTTGCAGTTCTCTGTTAAAGTAGCGTATTTGGGGCCAAAGGCTTCTAATACCTACATTGCTGCAAGAAAGAGATTTGGAGCATCTGTTGATTTTGTTCCTGTTAATACTATTTTTGATGTCTTTAGAGAAGTTGAAAAAGACAAAGCGCATTTTGGGATTGTTCCTGTTGAAAACTCCACAGAGGGAATAATTTCCTATACGTTGGATATGTTTTTTAACTCTGAGCTTAAGATATCCGGAGAAGTGAGCTTGCCTATTACTCATAATTTGTTAGCAAAAGGTTCTAAAAAAGGAATTAAACGTGTGTATTCTCATCCGCAGGCTCTTGCACAGTGTAGAACATGGATAAGTAATAATCTGTCTACTGTTCAATTTATAGAAACATCCAGCACTGCGGAGGCAGCAAAGATGGCGTCTCAGTCAAAACAGAATGGAGCAATAGCCAACGAACTTGCAGCCGAAGTATATAATTTAAACATATTAGAGCAGCATATCGAAGATTCAGAAACTAATTTGACGCGGTTTCTGGTCATTAGTAAAGATATTAGTGAAAAATGCAAGCATATGAAGACTTCTGTCATGTTTTTTGTAAAAGATGAGCCTGGTTCACTCTATAATACGCTCGAAATTTTTAAAAAACATAATATTAATTTGACAAAGGTTGAATCACGGCCATCCAAGCAGAAAGCATGGGAATATATCTTTTTTATTGATTTCAAAGGGTACTGTAAGGATAAGGAGGCGGAATTTGCGCTAAAGGAATTAGGGGAAAAGTGTATTTCTTTAAAAGTTCTGGGTTCATATCCTGTTGACACCAGCATGTAAATTTGTTAAAAAGCATGCGTGTATGAGGCAAGAACGTATCAGCAATTAGTAAGAGAGGACGACTTAGTAATAACGAGAGTAATTGCTAAGGAAACAGAGCTCTTTATTAAAGCGTGCGTGGATTTGGAAGAAGAAGCTTTAACTTCCTTATTGAAATACCGTAAGAGTATAGAGGATTATATTAAACAGGATCCTTTATTTGAGACAGCATTATCTCCATATACTGTGAATGATGATGCTCCTGAGATAGTGAAAGAAATGGCTCTACAGGCAAGCAAGGTTAATGTTGGTCCTATGGCATCAGTTGCCGGGGCAGTTGCAGAATATGTAGGAAGAGATCTTATTAAATTTAGTGACGAGCTTATCATAGAGAATGGTGGCGATGTGTATATGAGTAGCAAAAAAACGAGAAATATTTGCATTTTTGCCGGAGAGTCCATTTTTAGTGAAGACATAAAAATTAAAATAGAATCTCAACGCATGCCAATAGGTGTCTGTACATCAAGCGGCTTAGTAGGGCATTCCATGAGTTTTGGAGCTGCGGATGCAGTTACTGTTCTATCTAAGTCAGCTGTTTTTGCAGATGCTGCAGCTACAGCTATAGCAAATATGGTAGAAACAGAGAAAGACGTGGAAAACGTCTTGAGTTTTTCAAAAAAAATCCACAATCTTAAGGGAGTTATAATTATAAAAAATAATACTTTAGGTGCGTGGGGAAATTTTCAAATTGAAGAGGGGAGGGGAGAGATAGAGTGCCAAAAATCAGGGTACGAAAAGATGAACCAATTGATAAAGCGCTAAGACGGCTAAAAAGGAAGATGGATAAAGAGGGAATAATAAGACAGATAAGACAACTTGAACATTTCGAGAAACCGTCTCAAAAGAAGCGCAGAAAAAAGCTCAAAGCCAAGAAAGACGCTTTCAATAGAAATAGAAATAAGGATCAGTAATGGGGCTGTTTTTTCTTATTATCACTATAGCGTTGATTTTTTTGATATGGGAGATTGCTTCAGTTGCCCTTTCAATCACGGGGCTGGCGCATGACAAAGCTCGTTTTCAAGCTCTTTCTGCTTTGACCGGAACAGGTTTTACAACGAGAGATTCTGAGCTTATAGTTAGTCATCGCCAGCGTAGGGCAATTGTCATGGCGTTAATGATTCTTGGGAATGTAGGTATTATATTGATTCTTTCAAACATTATTGTTTCCAAGACTACAGTGTATTTATTTCTAAAACTAGGCATTCTTTCTGCATTGCTGTTTCTCCTATATAAAATAGCTTCTCATAAAGGACTAATGCGTAGGTTAAAGGTAAAGATAGAGGAGAGATTACTTAAAAGCGCTGTGTTTGAGAAGAAAGCAATAGAAGAAATTCTTAATTTAGCTCAAGGATACGGCGTTGTGGAACTGAATATAAAAGAAAATTTTCCTTATATCGGGCATACACTTGCAGAATCGCCTTTAAGGGAAAGTGACATATTAGTCTTAGCAATAGATAGGGATGGAATAACTATTCCAGCGCCAAAAGGTCAGAGAAAAATACAGATAGGGGATACATTGATTTGTTATGGTAAATTGGCTAGCGTAAAGGAATTAATTAGTCAACAAATATCAAAAAAAGGGAAAAAAGTTGGATAGGTTGAATTTAATAAAGGATCTGTCAGTTACTAATAATACAAAGATGGTTTTGTTGGTTCTTGACGGGCTTGGAGGTCTGGGCTTAGAAGCAGGAGGGAAGACAGAGCTGGAAACAGCAAATACCCCTAATATTGATCTGCTTGCAGAATCAGCTGCTTTGGGAATGACTGATCCAATAATGGCTGGAATAACCGCTGGAAGCGGTCCTGCGCATCTTGCGCTTTTTGGATACGATCCGATCAAATATGCAATAGGCAGAGGAGCTCTTGGAGCGGCAGGGATAGGATTTAATATGCAGGAAAATGATTTAGCGGCTAGAATTAATTTTGCTACGGTTGATAATGATGGATTGATAACGGATCGCAGAGCCGGTCGTATTGCAACGAATGAAAGCTCTCAGTTATGCGAATTGCTGGAAAAAGTAGAAATTAAAAATATTGAGATATTTGTAAAATCGGTAAAAGAGCATCGTGCAGTAGTAATATTTAGAGGATCCGAACTATCTGATAAACTTTCGGATTCCGATCCTCAAAAAACAGGCGTGCAGTCTAAAGAAGTAGTTGCTTTAGATGAGTGTGCTGAAACTACTGCCATTTTGGTAAACGAATTTATTCATAAAGCGCAAAATATATTGGCTGATAAATATCCTGCAAATGCAATATTATTAAGAGGATTTGCAAAAAAACCGGGATTATCTCAGATGAAGGATGTATATAAGTTGCATGCTGCTGCTATTGCAGCTTATCCTATGTATAAAGGACTGGCTCAGTTCGTCGGTATGGAGATACTTCCAACAGGAGGCAGTATTAGAGAGGAATTTGAGACTTTAAGAACTAATTTTAATAGATTTGATTTCTTCTTTATCCATATAAAGGCAACTGATAGTTCAGGAGAGGATGGCGATTTTGATAGAAAGGTAAGCGTTATTGAAGAGGTTGACAAAAATTTAGCGCTTATTACTGATCTTAAACCCGATGTTCTAGCTATAGCAGGTGATCATTCAACCCCTGCTTTCTTAAAATCACACAGCTGGCATCCTGTTCCATTTTTACTGCATTCAAAATACTGCAGACCTGATGACGTAAAACATTTTGGAGAAACAAGTTGTTCAAGAGGTGGTTTAGGCAAATTCCCAGCGCTTGACATAATGTCTTTAATGATGGCTAATTCGTTAAGATTAACAAAATATGGAGCATAAAAACATGAAAGTTTTAATTACAGGAATTACCGGTTTTGTAGGCAGCCATCTTGCTGATTATGCATTAACAAAGGAGAAAGTGGAGGTATATGGAACTATAAGGTGGCGTAGTAAAACAGAAAACATTGAGCATATAAAGGATAAACTCCATTTGATTCAGTGTAATCTTAGCGATGCGTCTTCTGTGAACGATCTGATCGCAGACATAAAACCCGACAAGATATTCCACTTAGCTGCGCAAAGTTTTGTTCCAACTTCATGGAACAGTCCTGCAGAAACTTTGACTACAAATATTATCGGAGAATTAAACATATTTGAAGCCATTAGAAGATCAAAGATTAATCCATGGATGCAGATTGCAGGTTCCTCGGAAGAATATGGTATGGTTTATCCTGAAGAGACGCCTATTAAAGAGACAAATCCATTGAGACCGTTGAGCCCTTATGGAGTAAGCAAGGTTGGGCAGGACCTTCTGGCTTACCAGTATTATATGAGTTACAAACTTAATGTTGTCAGAACAAGAGCTTTTAATCACACAGGACCAAGGCGTGGAGATGTATTTGTTTGTTCTGAATTTGCAAAACGAATAGTAGAAATAGAAAAAGGGAAAAAAGAGCCTGTAATTCTTGTTGGAAATCTCGAGGCTCAGCGGGATTTTACAGATGCCCGCGATATAGTAAAAGCTTACTGGTTGGGGTTGGGAAAATGCAAACCGGGAGAGGTTTATAATATCTGTACAGGCAAAGCATATAGAATTAGCGAGGTTCTGGATATACTAATTGGTTTATCAAGGGTAAAAGTAGAGGTAAAAAAGGATCCTGCAAAGATGAGACCTTCAGATGTTCCATATCTTGGCGGAGACAACACTAAGTTTAGAGATGCAACCGGATGGAAGCCGGAGATTCCTTTTGAGAAGACCATGAATGACCTGTTAAATTACTGGCGGGAGAAGGTTTAATAATTTACCTTTTAATATGATTACTCAGATCTGCCAATTCGGACATTGATAGACTTTCTGCGCGAATGTTTGTTGATAGATTAAGATGCTCAAAGACTTTTTCTATTTCCTCTCTATTGATTCCTAAGTTAGCATATCTTGATATTGCGTTTATGAACATTTTTCTTCTGTACATGAATCCTGCCTGAATGATATCGAAAAACAGTTTTTCATTTTTTAATTTAACAGGCGGTTCCTCTAAAAAAGTGAATTTTACCAGAGCGGAACATACATCCGGCTGAGGATAAAAAGCAGTCTTTTTTATATATTTAACAATTTCTACTCTGCACCTATATTGGACAAAGATCGACAGGGAGCCATAAGCTTTTGATCCATGCTTAGCCGTAAGTCTTTGGGCTACTTCTTTCTGGATCGTTAGTATAAAAAATTCAGGACTTGGAATGATATCCAGAAGAAATAATATAATTGGTGTTGTAATATAATAGGGAATATTGCCTATTACTTTATAATTCTCGGGAATATTAAAACGAGTTTTTAAGATATCTTTATTAATGAATTCAATGTTATTATATTTTAAGAGCAAGTTCCTTGAAATATCAAGCAGTTTTGTGTCTATTTCCATTGCTATTAGCTTTTTAGCCTTGATAGCGATAAGGTGTGTTAATGCTCCCAGTCCTGAGCCAATCTCAACTATAACATCGCTTTCTTTAATATTGAGAGTGTTAATTATTATATCAGCTATATTCCTGTCTATAAGGAAGTTCTGCCCAAACTTTTTTTTTGGACGAAGATTGTGTCTTTTGAGTTCTTCTTTAATACTATTTGGCGAGAAGAAATTCATTGCTTGGGAATAGATTGTTTTATAATAGCCATATTTGAAGCCATTTTAATCGCTTCTATCAAACTTTCTTCATTTGCAATGCCTTCTCCTGCTATATCATATGCTGTTCCGTGATCAGGAGATGTTCTGATAATTGGAAGTCCTATTGTTACATTAACTCCTTTGCCAAAGGAAAGCATTTTAAATGGTATAAGTCCCTGGTCATGATACATTGCCAAAATGAAATCATATTTTTTATACTCACAATTTCCAAAAAATGCATCAGCAGAGAAAGCACCTTGAATATTTACCCCTTTTTTTAAAGCCTCATCAATTGCTGGTATGATTTCCGTTATTTCTTCGTTTCCAATAGCGCCTCCATCTCCACAGTGAGGATTTAGACTAAGTACCGCAATACTTGGCTTATGTATGCCAAACAAAAAACTATTCTGCTCAATCAACTCAATTGTATCAATTATATATTGTTTTTTTATTAATTTATTAATGTTCTTTACTTGAGTGTGCCGTGTCAGGGGAATAATGCGGATTTTTTCACTAGATAGAACCATTGCATATTTATGTGTATTTGTGAGTGTTGCTAAAAATTCTGTCTGTCCTCTAAATTGAATACCTGCGGCATTAATTGCGTACTTATTTACAGGGGCAGTTACAACTGCATCAATCTTCTTATTAAGAGTAAATACAGCTGCGTCTTTTAAAAATTCAGTAGCTGCTTTGGCTTGTATAGGGTTTGGTTTGCCAAGTATTATATTTTTTAATTTTAAATTTTGTGGATTAAACAAGTATGCTTTATCAGAGTCGTTTTTAATGTCTGACGGATGATTTATTGTTTCTATTTTATAGACGGAGCCTATTTTTTTAGTTTTATAGAGGGCTTTCTCAATTCCGATTATAACAGGAGTACAGCGCTCGTAAACTTGTTTATTAGCCAGAGCCTTTACGACAACCTCTGGTCCAATTCCTCCCGGATCGCCAAGTGTAATTGCAATTACAGGTTTTTTCATAAAACTTCCTATAAAAAAATTCCCCGCCAAATGCCGTCTAAATAAAGCTATTTTGAAGCCGTTAGGACCACGTGGGTGCTCGATTAGAGTCAATGCAATTGCACTGAACACCTAAATGAAAGCTCCCATTTTCTTATTGTTGGCTCAAAATAACCAAACTTATAACAAACACAGCAGGGAATACTGAATCAGTATAACACAATTTATAATTATTTAAAGGGAAAATTTATATTTCCAGATTTATTTTATCGATTTTTTCAATTATATCATCAATTTTTCGTGCACGTTGTTTGGTTTTTTCTTTATATGAAAGGAATTCTTCTGTAATAAACAGAGCAGCCCAAGTAGTTATTTGAAGGGATGATGCTATATGTGTATTGTTAGAGATTTCGCTTATCTTATTATTTAGATATTCCTCAATTTTGTGAATTTCGGACGGATCCTTATCAGTCTTAACTTTATACTCTGTGCCAAGTACATTGATTTTTATCTGTCGTTGATCAGACATATGAGAAGTTTACTATCTCTTGGTAAATTGGAATTTCTTACGCGCACCCTTTTGTCCGTATTTCTTTCTTTCTTTCTTTCTCGGATCACGGGTAAGGAATCCTGCTTTCTTTAAAGTATCCTTTAATCCTTCATCGGCCTTTACTAAAGCCCTTGATATACCATGGCGAACCGCACCTGCCTGACCAGCGCTTCCTCCGCCTTTAACACTTGCTAAGATATGATATTTTTCAAGAGTATCTGTAGCTTGAAAAGGCTGACATATAATTATGCTTAATGTATCATTTTCAAAATAATCCTTGTAAGGTTTTTTATTGATTATTATTTCTCCCTTTCCATGAATTAATCTTACACGAGCGACAGATGTTTTTCGTCTGCCAGTGCTATAGAGTACGGGTTTTGCTTTTGCCACAATAGGGTCTCCTTTATATTTCCATTTCTTCTGGAATAGGAACAGGTTTTTGAGCTTCCTGATGATGTTCTTTGTCTGGATAAACCTTTAATTTTGTCAACATCTTTTTACCTAGCCTATTTTTAGGAAGCATGCCTTTAACAGCTCTTTTTATAACTTCTCCAGGATTTTTTTCCATCAAGTCAAAAAGACGCGTCTCTTTAAGTCCTCCCGGATATCCTGAGTAGTGATAATAAACTTTTTGTTCCAGTTTTTTACCTGTTAGGCGAACTTTAGCCGCATTAATAACAATTACATAGTCTCCAACATCAGCATGAGGGACATATATAGGTTTATGTTTTCCACTGAGTATAGTTGCAACTTTGGATGCCAATCTACCTAGAACCTTATCTTCTGCGTTTAAAATATACCATGCTTTTTCCGTATCATTTATTTTAGGAATGAATGTTTTCACTATCTTGATCTCCTATTACCTGTTTCTCTAGAAACTTATCTTCGTTAAAGTCAGGGGCATATATTGCGTTTTTTATCTCCTGTACCGTATGCAATTTTTGCATATAATTTAATAATCTTAATCGTTTCAGTGTTTTATCCTTTTTAAATAATTTCTTTCCTTGAGGTGTTTCAGCATCCACCTCAATAAGTCCGGTCTGAATATAATTTTGAACTGCGAAAAAAGAAATCTCTGTCTCCTTTACAATATCTCTATCTTCAACATAACCTCTTCGTTTTCTCTCCTCAACAGGCACATTTAATGCTTGAAAATCCCCACTTTTTCTCATATCTCTATCGGTTTTAATAGCCATAAACTTGGACTCCGTTATTTCTTAACTGTGATTACTTCGTCAATAATACCATACTGTTTAGCTTGTTCAGCCGACATAAAAAAATCTCTATCCGTATCAGTATTTATTTTTTTTATAGACTGTCCTGTATGCTTCGAGAGAATTTTATTCACTTTATCTTTTAAATCAAGCATTTCTTTCGCATGGATATTAATATCCGACACTTGTCCCTGCATACCGCCTGAAGGCTGATGGATAAGTACACGTGCATTTGGAAGAGACATTCTTTTTCCTTTTGTCCCCGCAGCAAGTAATATTGCAGCAGCGCTTGCTGCCTGTCCCATACAAATAGTAGAAATGTCTGATTTCACGAACTGCATAGTATCATATATTGCTAACCCCGCAGTAGCGACTCCTCCGGGACTGTTTATGTAAATAGTTATGTCCTTATCCTGATTTTCAAATTCCAGATACAATATTTGCGCAATCACGACATTAGCTACATTATCGTCTATAGGTGTTCCAATAATTATATTTCTGTCTTTTAGTAATCTTGAATAAATGTCATACGCGCGTTCGCCTCTGCCTGTTTGTTCTATTACCATTGGAATTAAACTCATAATACCACCTCCATCATGATACTATCGAAATTTTGGCTTTTTCATATATAAAGTCAAGTATTTTCTGTCTTTTCATTTGTCTTTGTATATATTCAATGTAATTATTGTCCATCTTGGTTGTTTTATTAGCACCTGCAAGATTCTGAAATTTCTGTTTAGCCTCTTCTTCACTAACATCTAGTTTTTCTTTTTCAGCAATCTCCTCCAGAATGAGCATTTTTTTTACGTTTTTAGTTGCTTCTTCTGAATATTTTTCTTTCCATTTGCTCTTATCAGTATCTTTTTCTCTTCTATTGGTACCTATATAGTCTATTTGTTTATCCACAAGCCCTGCAGGGATTGACATCGTGGAGTTTTTACTAACCATATCTAATAATTGCTCTTTAATATCTGCCTTTTGTTTGTCTTCAGCAATACTTTTAAGTCTCTTTTTGATATCGTCTTTAAGCTCGTTAAGGTTTTTAAAATTACCCAATTCCTTTGCAAAGTCATCGTTAATTGATAAAAGCTTTTTCTCTTTTATCTGTTTAATAGTTATTTTATAAACAGTCTTTAAATTTTCAATCTCCTTATTGTCTCCTATCTTTGCTCCGACAAGCTCTTTCTCTGCTTTTTCAGGGAACATCTTAGAGCCTAGTATATACGGAGCGTTGGTCTGTTTTTTTGATGGTGCATTATTAGTGATTATCTCGTAATCCATTATTATTTGATCACTAATCCTTGCAGCTCGATTTACTGGAACAAATTCCGCGCTTTGCTCTTGTCTCATTTTAAGTACATTATTAATGTCATCGTCTGAAATATTAACAGGTTTCTTAGATATCTCTAATTCCTTGTAGTTGGCAAGTTTTATATCAGGTTTTATTTCTAAAGTCATCTCATACGCAAATGGTTTTCCCTCTTCAAATGTGATATTATCTATCTTGGGCTCGGAAATAGGGATTAGATTCTTCTTCTTGAGTATATCTTGGTAGCTTTGATTAATAAGTTTTTCCTTAATTTCCTCTTTTAGAGCTTCTCCGAAGCGTATCTTTAAAATAGAATGTGGGATTTTTCCTGGTCTGAATCCATGTACAGACGCAGTTTTCTGGAGAGTGCTGTATGCATCTTTTGTCTCTTTCTCAACCAGTTCAACCGGGATTTCAATCTTTAATAGACGGCTACAATTTTCAAGATCTTTAATATCTACCTTAATATCTTTGTTACCAATGTCTGCCATTGTTCCTTCCTTACTTTATTATTAACAATTCACTTTTCTACTACACCAGAGCGGGTGATGAGATTCGAACCCACGACCACTTCGTTGGCAACGAAGGGCTCTACCACTGAGCTACACCCGCATAAAACTTGTCAGTGCGAGAGGCGGGAGTTGAACCCGCATTCCTGTAAAGGAACTAGATCCTAAATCTAGCGCGTATGCCAGTTCCGCCACCCTCGCTCTAGTAGGCCGTGAGGGAATCGAACCCACAACCAACGGATTAAGAGTCCGCTGCTCTGCCTAGTTGAGCTAACGACCCAACGATTCCGCCATTATACAGATTTTTTTTATGATAGCAATGGGAAATTTTACTGTTTTACTATTGCCTTTGTTGGACATTTTTTAACGCATTCGCCGCAGTTGGTGCATTTTTTTGTGTCTATTATTGCCAAATTGTCTTCTAAAGTTATTGCATCTACCGGACATGCCTTAACGCATATTCCGCATCCGATACATGCAACTTTACACACTGATCTTGCCGCTTTTCCCTTATCCCTATTGTTGCATGCAATATAAACTTTCTGATTTTTGGGGACTAGTTTAATAATGTTTTTAGGGCATATTTCTATGCATTTTTCGCACATTTTGCAAAGACTTTCATTGAATACTGGAAGACCGTCTTTGAAGGAGATTGCCCCAAAGGGACATATTTGAGCGCAATCTCCAAATCCAAGGCATCCATAATCACATAAATTATTTCCGCCATTAACAAGCATAGCTGCTTTACATGTTTGAACACCGGTATAGTGAAATTTTTTCTGTTGACTGGCAGCTCTTTGACATAGAAGGATTGGGAAAGTTTTGGAAATTAGTTTTGTCTCTTTCTTATCCATAAGCACGCATCCGTCAAGTGAAGCTCTATCATCTGCAACGGCTTTGGCAAAGTCCATACAGCCTGTAAATCCACACGCACCACAATTTGCCCCGGGAAGAGCTTCAAGAATTTTTTTTATTTTGGGATCAATCTTTACAGCGAATTTTCTTGATGCGTAACCAAGTGCAAGACCAAAGACCAGTCCGAGTCCTCCAATAACCAAAGTTGCTGTTAAAATGATTTGCATATTAACCCTTCCTTTTTATTGCGAAACTAAACCTGCAAAGCCCATAAAAGCAAGCGACATTAAACCGGCTATGATAAAAGCAATGGGTATTCCTTTCATACACTCAGGCACATCAGTTAAATCCAATCTTTCCCTTATTGCAGACATAAAAAGTAATACAATAGTAAAACCCACACCGGCGCCCAGGCCATTTACAATGCTTTCTATAAAACTAAGATTAGAATCACTGTTAATTGTTACCAGTCCGAGAACAGCACAGTTTGTAGTAATAAGAGGAAGGAATATTCCCAATGCTTCTTGAAGGGTAGGACTTGTTTTAGCAATGACCATTTCCACAAATTGAACCAGTGTTGCAATGACAAGAATAAATGTAATCGTTCGTAAAAACATCACATCTAACGGGATTAATAAGTAACGCTGGATAATCCATGTAGTCATTGATGCAATGGTCATAACGAATATTACAGCCATTCCCATCCCAAGTGCAGCAGAACTGTTTTTAGAGACGCCTAAGAATGGGCAAATACCAAGAAATCTGTTTAACACATAGTTGTGAACTAGAGTCGCAGAAAGAAATATGATAAATAATTTAGTGAAAAATACCATTTATGTTTTTCCCTTTTTTGACAAACTGTTAAATAGTCCAAGCAACAAGCCGAGTGCTATAAAGGCGCCCGGTGGAAGTATCATTATTGCCACAGGATTGAATCCCGCGCCAAATATATTATGTCCAAGAATCGTTCCTGCTCCAAGTATTTCTCTTATGGATCCAAGAAGCGCAAGTGCGCCTGTAAATCCTATTCCCATTCCTAATGCATCTAGAATAGAAGGGAAAACAGGATTTTTTGATGCAAAAGCCTCTGCTCTGCCAAGTATAATACAGTTTACAACAATCAATGGAATAAATATCCCAAGAGATTTACTTAATGCGGGGAAATATGCTTGCATTATAAGTTCTACTATAGTTACAAAAGTAGCAATAATTACAATGAAAGCAGGAATGCGAATATTTGATGGGATAAGTTTTCGAAATAGAGAAACAAGTATATTAGATCCTAAAAGCACAAAGGTAGTGGCTGCTCCCATGCCTATAGCGTTTACAAGTGAGGTTGAAACAGCAAGTGTTGGACACATGCCCAGAATGAGCCGAAACGTTGGATTCTCTAAAAAAATACCTCTTGTGAAATCTTGTTTAAGACTCATTTTTATTTTCTCTCAATCTTTAAAAATTCCGTTATGGATTTTTGCACGGCTTCACTAACAGCGCGCGATGATATAGTAGCTCCAGTGATGGCGTCAATAGTTCCTTTGCGGGAGTCTTTTTTTAGCAAAACTTGTTTCAAGGTTTTATTCATAAACTGATCTGTGAATTTCTCACTTTTTATTCTTGTTCCAAGACCCGGTGTTTCATTTTGGTTTGTGACGATGATAGATCTAATTGTTTTGTTAAAATTCATACCCACTTTAATTTTAATTGTGCCGCCAAATCCTTTTCCGGATGCATCTATTGCATATCCTATTAACTTATTTTTTATATAAACTTTGTAATAGACATAGTTGTCTTTACCAGTAGTTAGGCTAAAGCTTGTTGCTTCCGGGAAAATATTTTTTAGAGCCTTTTTCTCTTCTAATTTAATTCGTTTTACAATAGGTTCTTTTGTAACAGTATAAACCATGCCTAGAATTGCGCCTGAAACAGCGGCGATTATAAATAAACTTATTGATAATTTAAATATATTACGCATTTATCTCTCCGAATTTCTTAGGGATAGTCCACTTCCATCTATCTATTAATGGAGTTACAGCATTCATCAATAATATGGAATAACATACTCCCTCAGGATATCCGCCTTTCAATCTTATTAGAACCACTATTATCCCGGCTCCCAATCCAAAAATAATTTTGCCCTTGGGAGTTATTGGAGTTGTTACATAATCCGTTGCCATAAAGAAAGCGCCAAGAATTAATCCTCCGCTCAATACGCTGAATAACGCGTCTCCGGTAAATAATCCGTTATGTCCGAATATCCATGAAAGCAGCGCTACACACCCAATATAGGAAACAGGAATATGCCATGAAATTCGTTTTCTTATGAATAAAAATATTGCGCCTAACAAAATAGCAATAGCAGATGTCTCTCCAATGCATCCTCCTGTATTTCCGATAAACAGATTCCAATAGGAAGGAAGTTCCTGAGACAGATTAAGCTTTACTATCGCTAACGGAGTTGCGCTGGTTATTGTATCAATTCCTTCGAAGAAGCTCAGCTTTGGCTCCAGCCATGTGGTCATAAAAGTAGGCCAGGAAGCCATAAGTATTGCTCTCCCTATGAGTGCAGGGTTGAATATATTGCGTCCAAGACCGCCGAATACTTCTTTCCCGAGTATGACTGCACACGCAGATCCAACTGCAGGCAGCCATAAAGGCACGCCTGGAGGTATTATCATGGCTAACAGAAGACCTGTTACAATAGCACTGCCGTTTGATATGGTTTTGAGCCCTCTGATTTTAGATATAATTAACTCAGTTATTACGGCTGTTAAAACGCTTATTACAATCGGATACAACGCTTGTGTTCCGAAAAAATAAATTCCCATACCAAGCGCAGGCACAAGGGCTATTATAACATCCAACATTATATTTTTAACGGATAAGCTGGAATGAATATGAGGAGATATCGAAAGAGTATACATTATTTTTTTAACCGTGTTTTCCCATATTTTATATAATGGACTATTGGTATATGCGCGGGACATACATATGTGCAAGCTCCACATTCTATACAATCTAGTAGTCCGTATTCTTTTGCATGTTCAAGCTGGTCATTTTTTATAGAGCTGGTTATTACATTAGGTAATATCTTCATAGGACAGACACTGGCACAGTTGCCGCATCTTATACAGCATTCCTCTGGCTTATCACAAACCTCGTCCTTTGTTTGGACAAGTATCCCCGATGTGCCTTTAATTACCGGGACGTCTGTTGTATATTGAGCAATACCCATCATTGGACCACCCATTATTATTTTCCCTATTTCTTCTTTGACTTCTCCACATGTCTCTATTAAACTTGAAAAAGGAGTTCCTATTCTTACTCTAAGGTTTTGCGGGTTCATGATGCCTTTTCCTATTACAGTTACGATCCGCTCCACAAGAGGCTTTCTCTCTACAACAGATTCGTATACTGCAAATGAAGTACCAACATTACTGACTATCACTCCCACGTCCATTGGAAGTCCGCCGCTTGGCACTTCACGTTTTAAGAGAGTCTTTATAAGCTGTTTTTCAGCTCCCTGAGGATATTTTACCTTAAGCGCTATTATATCAATATTCGCATCTGATTCTTTATTAATTTCGTCTGCGATTTTTTTAAGCGCGTCAGGTTTATTTTGTTCAATACCGATTATGCCTTTCTTTACTCCGGTTGCTTTCATTAAGATTTTGAGTCCAGTGACAACTTGTTTTGCATATTCCAGCATTAGTCTGTGATCTGCTGTTAGAAATGGTTCACATTCAGCGCCATTCAAAATATACGTATTGATTTTTTTATTTTCCGGCGGATTGAGTTTTACATGTGTCGGAAACGCAGCACCGCCAAGTCCCACAACACCGGCTTCCCGTATAATATGTTTTATTCGTTCTGGATTGAGCGTTTTCCATTCTCTTTTTGTTTCTTTAATAGCCCATGTATCAGTCTCGTCTGACTCTATAATAATAGATAGAACTTTTCTCCCTAAAGGATGTGGCATAGGGCAAATGTCTACTACTTTACCTGATATTGTGGCGTGGACAGGAGCAGATATAAATGCATGCGCATCACCAATCTTTTGTCCTACTTTAACAATATCACCAATATTAACCACCGGCTTACATATTGCGCCTATGTGCTGCAGTAGGGGAATGATTGCTTTTTTAGGAGGGAGAAGATTTAAAATTTCCTTTGTATCGGTGCTGGTTTTAGAATCTTCCGGATGAATCCCTCCATAAAAACTAGAATTTATCATAATTCTATTTCCTAAAATAATGTCAAATGCCAGAACACATCAGGACAGATACATGGATCTGCCCCTACATTTATCTGATTTCCATATTGTAGGGGCGAATCCGTGTATTCGCCCATTATAGATTAAATTGACAGTTTACGACTTACTTGCTAGAATTTAGCGCAATAATATCAACTAATTCTTAGTTTGTCAAAAGTTGAAGGAATATAGAAAAATGATTATTGTTACTGGCGGAGCAGGGTTTATCGGGAGTGCCATTGTGTGGAAATTAAATCAGCAGGGAGAGTCTAATATTCTTGTTGTTGATGAGTTAGGAAAGAGCAGTAAGTGGAAGAATCTTCGTGGTCTTCGGTTTTTAGATTATATCAATAAGGATGTTTTTCTTGAGAAAATACTTAAAGGCGATTTTAAGACAGGCATTCGCGCATTAATTCATATGGGAGCATGCTCGGATACTACCGAGCAAGATTTAGATTATCTTTTGCTGAATAATTACGAGTATACAAAGCATCTCGCTGCTTATGCTGCCAGATGTAATGTGCGCTTTATATACGCTTCCAGCGCGGCAACATATGGAGACGGTTCTTATGGATATTCCGATGAAGAAAAAGATTTGCATAAATTTTGCCCACTGAATATGTATGCTTATTCCAAACATCTTTTTGATCTCTGGGCAGAGAAAAATGGATTATTGAAACAGGTTGCAGGACTTAAATTTTTTAATGTTTTTGGGCCAAACGAATATCATAAAGGGGAAATGAGAAGTATGGTTATGAAGGCCTTTGAACAGATAAAAAATGGAAGTAGTGGACAGGCATGCCTGTCCCTCTTCAAATCACATAAGCCGGAATACGCGCATGGTGAGCAGAAAAGAGATTTTGTATATATAAAGGATGCGGTAGAAATGACTCTGTTTTTTTTAGACAATCCGAATACGAATGGAATATTTAATATTGGCACAGGAAGGGCAGAGACATGGAATAAACTTGCAAAACTGGTTTTTGAGGCGTTGAATCTTAAGCCAGATATCAAATATATCTCAATGCCTGAAGAGATAAAGAATTCTTATCAGTATTTTACTCAAGCTGATACATCCAAACTTCACCAAGCAGGTTACGTAAGACCAATAACGTCTCTGAAGAAGGCAGTTTTTGATTATGTTCGGAATTATCTGGCCGAAAAAAAATATTTGACAAAATATAATAACCATGTATAATACGGATATTAGTAAGTCTAAAAGCGAATGGAGGTGAATAAGAAAATGTTAAAATTTTTTAG
>Ga0207996_1000658_pt1 | contig 29122 bp, 18 predicted proteins | sample AntAceMetag02UKG_FD_184773 | JGI IMG/M metagenome (GOLD analysis project Ga0207996, IMG submission 184773) | Saline lake microbial communities from Ace Lake, Antarctica - Antarctic Ace Lake Metagenome 02UKG (SPAdes) (version 2) | ecosystem: Environmental > Aquatic > Non-marine Saline and...
ATTCATCGATAAGTTTACTCAGGATGTAACCCCCCAATTAGCTGATAAAGTAGATAATTTTGCAGCCTCACAGGATGAAATCCGAAATCATTATATTGATACAATAACCGCGATGGTGGAATCACTTTCAGATGAAAATCAGATGTATGAAAACACTCTACTGGATATTTTATATCGTCAATCCAAACTTCTGGACGAAGAGTATGTAGAATTCAGGGAACAAATAACTAATGAATAAATATAGTAAAATCATTCTGCTTTTAATATTGCTTATAGCAGAGGCTTTGACAGCCCAGAATATTGAATCTCAGATCAATCTTCAATACAATAATAAAATTGAATACAAACGGGAAGTATATAATCGCATTCAAAGAATGATAAGTGAAAATCCTGCTGTTGATGAGCTTGATAAATTATATTTCAACCTGGCTGAGCTTAGTACGGAAATTGATCGTAATAATCCCCAGAAGATTATCTCTTATTACAAGCAGGTAATCCAATATAATCGAGAATTCAATTATAAAGATGTGGTTCTCTATAATATTGGATACTATAGCTATCAGGCAGCAGTTTTGCAAAATGGTCAAGCCCGGCAGATGCTGGAGCAGAATTATCAGCTCATACCTGATTCTCTGCTTTATAACGAAACAACTTTTCAGGAACCCATTAAATACTATAAAAGACTGCTGGAAGAGCATCCCTTATCTTCATATTATACAGAAACTGCCTGGAGACTGGCAGAAATATATAATTCCATAGGTGAAGATACCAGAAGCAGGATTGCATACCTGCGTGCAGTTGACTATTATGATCTGGCATTGCAGAAAAAGGATTCTCCCTTTTATTTCCCCACTCTGGCAGGTAAAGCCTGGATATTATTTGCACTGCAGGAAATAGAAGATGCTACTGAAATAGAATTCGCTCTGCTTAATCAGCTTGATAGTATTCCTGATCTCAGAAACAAGGATGTATTAGCCCAGGAAGCAATCAAAAATTTAGCCTGGTCATTTTCGCGTGATAATGATCTGGACTTTGAACAGAGTAGTATCACGGCTGCCCGACTGGAACTAAGGCTGGCTGGTTTAGCCAATAAGTTAAACCAGGAACGTGTAATGATCGCCGTAGCTGATCAGCTGTTAGCAAATGATAAACCCCAAGCTGCCATTGGCTTATATGAGACTTTTCAGGAGCTGTTCCCTCTTTCTGCAATTGCACCAGTAGCTGCTGCTGCCAAGATCGATATTTATCGTAAATATCCTGACATCTTTGGTGGAATAGCAGGCAGCACACAGAAAATCAGTGATATTCGCGAGGAAATCAGGCGTACCTTCAACCCCCAATCTGCCTGGTATAAAGAAAATAGAGCCAGTAACATCCTTCCGTCCATTAATGTAATCCGCAATGCTATTGAGTTCGATGAGCCATTGAAATATAATGATTTTCTAGATTCATCTGAAAAGAATAATTATTTGAAATATCGACGCCTGGTAAGTGATTTTTCCGGTTATGAGGGCTTTGATAATTCCCAGTATCTGCAAAAACTGCAGCAGTACCGCCGAAATCTGGTTTACATGAGCCAGAAGCTGGCTCAAACCACTAATGAACCAGATGATTATTACTATGCTCTGCGGGATCTGAGGGAATACGATCAGTTTTATCCCGAGCACGAAGAAAGAATTGATTTTGAGAAAAATATCTTTTTCTGCTATGAAAAACTCTATGATATCAGCCAGATAGACTCCCTTTCTTTAGCAAAATCTGACCTCGGTAATATGGATTCATTATATATCATCGCTTCTCGGCAATATGAAGATATATTACGCAATGATGAAGCCTGGGAAACGCATCAGAACGAACTTGCCCGGGTTATGTTTAAACGTGCAGAATTTCTTTTCCAGCAGGACAGATTTATAGAAGCATCACAGGATTACCTCAAAGTAACTGAGTTGCAGTCTGATAATGAGCTGATATCAGATGCCTTCAGAAGATCAGCAGAAATTGCCCTGCAAGATCAGGATTACGTTTCCTCTGAAAGCTATTTACGTAATGCAATGCAGTTTTCCACCGGATACAGCCAGTCTGATGTATATAAAAATATCATTTATGTGATAAATCAAAAGGCAGAAAACCTGCTTCAACAAAAAAAATATAACCAGGCTGCCGATGAATTTCTAAGACTTTCTCTGGAACTGGAAGCCATATATCCCGAGCAGAGCCTGAGCTTTCTTAATCGGGCGATAGATGTATATGAAGACCTGGGTGATGACAAAAAGGTCAATGAATTGCTTACTATGGTCTCTGAACGGGAAAATATGGACCAGGCAGCAGCAGTATATGCCAATACCTGGCAGGAAGCTGATAAACTGGAAGACTTTCAGCGTTCGATAGCTCTCAGACAGGATTTCATATCCCGATTCCCGGGTACCAATGAAGCCTTCAGAGTTAAATTGCAGATAATAGATATTTATGAAAATAAATTAATTGATAAGGAACAATCTGCTGAATTATACCTGCAGCTTCATGATGAATATAAGTCTTACGATCTGGGCAGAGAAAGACCGGAAAGCATCTATCTGAATGCTCTCAGAATATATCAGGATATTGGGGACAACGAAAAGTGTGCTCAACTCACCGAGAATTTCACCCAAAGTTATCCAGATTATTCTCTCATTGATCTCAATCTTACTTACAGTGATACTGATAATTTCCGCACCAGTATCAGAAAACTAAAAAAACTCAAGGATAACATTAATTCTCTATTCCAGAAGCAGGAATATGAATCTGCAAGAGAAGGTATTGAAGAATTCCGTCAGATTGCCACTGCTCTCAACGTGGATTCCCTCAGAATTGATCTATCAGAAGATAACCTGCTCTTTGATCAATACCTTACTTATGCCGATTATTATAAAAATTATAAACTCGAGATCAGCAATATTGAAAATGTTTTCCTGCTCCAAACAGCTCAGGAAATAATACCCATTTCTGCTGATACACGCTGGCAGGAAAATATGGTTGCTGGGGACAATACGATTGGAAAGCTGATGCAGCAATGTGATGATTACCGTAATAATATTATGGCACTTCTGCTGCAGGGCTCTGAATATCAGCTTGATACTCCCCATTATACACATGCTGTATGGGCAATTGCCGCTGCCTATGATCATGCCTATGAAGTAATTGATCTGCAGATAAGAAATTTTGTGGTCAAATCAAAACAACTAAATCGTCCTGAACTGGAAGATAATAATTATCTGAAAAGCGAACTCAAAAGACGTGTGATAGCTGAAGGAAAGGATTATTCTTTTGAATTTCAAATTGCTGCTGGCAGATTCTATCAGAACCTGCTATACCAGTTTTATGATAACGCCAGCTATACTGATCTCTGGACGCGCAAAGCGCTCAACCGCCTTAATGAATGGGGCATTCGGGATGCCAGTGGTGCTATAGTGATGCTGGATGAAAGTCTGCTGATGGCAGAAGATTCCTATGCTAATGAAGAAATTGAAAAGGAATATAACCAGATATACGGTGAATATCAAAATCGGGATTACAACTCTGCTCAGGTAAAATTCATGAAATTCATAACTTCATATCCCGGACACCAACTCTCATATAATGCCCTTTATTATGCTGCCGAATGCTATTATAATATGGGGCAGCTAAGTAAAGCAATGGAAATGCTTGCCAAGGTGATAGATTTTGACCGTGATAAAACTCCTGATGCACTGCTGCGACTGGGTCACTGTTATAATGCTCTTGGTAAAAAACATAAAGCTTATGAATACTGGAACAGACTGGTTGATGAATATCCTGATCATTATCTCACTGAAGTGATCAAACTCACTTTCACAAATATCAGCAAGCAGGAGGAACAGGCTCTCGCAGCCGCTGCTGTACCGGCAGATAAAGAACAAAAGATTACTCTTAAATATCGTAATTACATCCAGAAATATAAGCAGGGTAAGTATAAATCTGCTCGAAAAGGCTTTGCTTCTATCACCAAAAAATATCCTGAACATCCTCTGGCTAACGATGCGTTATTCATGCTGGCAGAATCTTATTTCCAGGAAGGTAAATTCCAGAATGCTGCTGATACCTATCATGCAGTAATTGTCCTTGATGGTAATAAAACGGTTAATTCTCTTTATAAGCTTGGTCAATGTTCAGAGAAATTGGGGAATATTCCTCAGCGTGATCAATACTGGCAGCAGATAGTGGATGAATATCCTGATCATTATCTGGCAGGTGTAGTTGCCGGAGGAGAAGCAGAAATCAAGGCTCAAAGAGTAACAACCAGACCTGTTAAAACCCATCCGCGCAGGATTCCCACTACTACTGTTGCTGCTGATCCTGCTCAATACCAATACAAAAAAGCTCTGATGGATTTTAGATATAATAAGTATACCGAAGCAATTTCAGGATTTAAAGAATTTGTGGATAAAAATCCTGATCATAGACTCGCTTTCAATGCCAGTTTCCTGATGGCAGAAGCATATCAGAATCTTGGTGAATATCAGAAAGCACTTACTCTATTCCAACAGATATTACCATCTTCCGGCGCCAAAAGATCAGAAAATCTTATCCATATTGCCCAGAATTATATTGCCCTGGATCAAACAGAAGATGCGGTAAATATTCTGAATGAGATCAAGATCACTTATGCCGGCACATTTGCTGCAGCACAGGCAAATAAACTGCTTAACCAGATTTCAGGAGCTGATAATGAATAAAAAACTGCAACTCCTTTTAATACTGATCATTTTAGCAATTACCATAGCTCTTATTGCTCAGAATACCATTGAACCAGTAATTCCAGCCAGACCTTCAAGTGTTACTCAGGAATCTATAAAACCACTACCTCCGCGTGATTTCAATCGACCGGCTCATCATTTCTGCATTCCCAGAAGACGCACTGTGATCTCACTGGAAAGGTATCAGGAAAATATTGACCTGGATCAAAAACTGAAAACTTCAAATGAAATGCTCTATCGGGAGGCAAAATGAGAAAGATATTCTTCGCTTTTTTCATTCTTTATTTTGCTTTGCTGACTGCTTCTTTGTCTGATTATGAATCTGAGTTTGGTTTCCCAATGGATAAACCACGCCATGGTAGATATTATTTCCAGAGAGAATTATTCTCCATTGAGCAGGACCCTCAAATAATGACTTATCAGCCAGTAGCCAAAGAGCAAATGGCAGCAGCCCTTCCTGCTCCGGGAAACGCTACTGAACTGGATAATTTCTCTCTTTCTGATACTACCCTCGTGCTCAATACTGCTGCCTTAAATGACCTTGATCTCTTTTCTAATCTCAAAATGGATACTTCCATCGGTGATGATAGAATGATCACTCCTCTGGAAGATAATAACCAGTTCAAACCAGCTCAGCCAGCAGATTATAATCTCTATATCCAAATGCAGATCCCTGAATTAACTCCCAAATCACCAAACCAGATCGATTTTGTACCCGTAACCAGCAGCTCTCAGCAGGAACTGCGAAGTATTGATACTAAAATTCAAAATCTTGCATATCAGATAGATAATATCTATAATAATGAAAATATGGTTATTCCGCAGTATGGCTCAATTGAATTCATCATCACCATAGATGCTTCCGGCATTATTGAAGTTGATTATAATATTACTGCCGGCAGAGGTTTCTCGCAAGGGTTCATTAATAAATCTATTGATGCTGTCAAACGCTGGCGGATCACTGCTCCTTTCAAAATTCAATATACTTTGTCCCGGAATTATCTGCAAAGACCTTAATGTTCTATTATGATATTGTCCTTCCTCTGGCGATTGACAAGCCTCTAACCTATTCTTCGTCTATTGAACTGATCAGGGGTTCTCGAGTAATTATCAAAGTCCGAAATGCCAGTTACACAGGCATAGTCTGGCAAAAAACAGCTCAAATATCACCTGAGATCAAATACCTTCCTATTCTCGAAATCGTTGATCATTCCCGCTTAATGCCGGAAACTATCCTCAAACTCGCTGAATGGGTCGCAGAATATTATCACACCCCTTTGGGTATATCACTTTTTGCCATGCTTCCCAGTGCACTCGATGTAGTCATCCAGACAGAGATCAGGCTCTCTGAAAATATTGATCATGCCACTCTTAGCCCTAAAGCAGTTAACTTACTCAAATCTCTTGATGATCAACTCTGGACGCCAATAGAAAAAATTAAAAAATCCTTTTCTGGCTCTGGCTTTTATCTGCTGCTGGAAGAACTTGAGGCTGCTGAGTATATCGAAATCAAGAGAACTTTCGATAAGAAAATAAAAAAGAAGATCGCTAATTTTGTCATTAGAAAAAAAATCGAAGATATGCCTGACCTAACTCCCAAACAGCTGGAATTATATGACTTTATCTGCTCAGCAGGCGAGGAATTGCCTCTTAGTAAAATTGCCTCATCTTTCTCTTATGCCCTGGTAAAAGCACTGCGAACTAAGAATCTCATCGATATTAAACCACGAGAAATATTGCCTACTGATACTCTGTTCCCCACCCAGAGACATCCTCAAAATATAACTCCTAATCCCGAGCAGGTAAATGCCATAAATGCTATCGCTTCTGCTCTTGATGAAAACGTCTTTAAACCATTTCTGCTCTATGGCATCACAGGCAGCGGAAAAACTGAAGTTTATATCCAGTCGATAAAAAAGACCCTTGCGGAAGGCAAATCCGCCCTGATGCTGGTTCCTGAAATATCTCTCACTCCGCAAATGGTAGAGCGGTTCTATAATGCCTTTGGTGAAAATATTGCTATCCTGCACAGCAGACTTAATGACCGTCAACGCTGGCAGCAGTGGCAGAATATCCGCAAAGGACAAAGCAGGATCGTGATAGGTGCCCGTAGCGCTATCTTTGCCCCGCTTAAGGATATTGGCATCATTATTGTCGATGAAGAGCATGAGAATAGTTATAAACAGGATACCGCTCCCCGCTATAATGGACGTGACCTGGCTGTGATGCGTGCCTATCTGGAAAAAACAGTCATTGTCCTCGGAAGTGCCACTCCCTCTCTGGAAAGCTGGCATAATACCAGTATTGGCAAATATTCCCTGCTGAAACTCACAAAACGCCCCGGGAATTTCAAACTTCCCCAGGTACAGATCATTGATATGAAAAATATGCCTGATAACAAAGGATTCTTCTCCTCTGAATTAACTTCTATGATCGCTGACCGGCTGAAGAAAAAAGAGCAGATCATCCTTTTTCAGAATCGCAGAGGACATTCTTCTTTTATTCAGTGCCTTAAATGCGGCTTGCTCATCAAATGCCCTAATTGTGATATCAGCATGAATTATCATTCCTTCAATGACACTATGATCTGTCATTATTGCGGATTAGTAAAGCAGGTACCCCGTAAATGCCCCGATTGTGGAAGTTTCCTCTTTAATTATGGTGCTCCCGGCACGCAGCAGATAGAAGAACAGCTCAAAATCCTCTTTCCCCAGGCTCATATCCTCCGCATGGATTCTGATACCACTACTTCCTCCAGCAGTTACCAGAATATGTTTGACCGCATGAAAAGTCATTCAATAGATATTCTACTAGGCACCCAGATGATATCAAAAGGTCTTGATTTCCCTAATGTCACACTAGTAGGTGTTATCTCTGCTGATGTGGGGCTTTCATTCCCGGATTTCCGCGCTGGTGAAGCTACCTTCCAGTTACTAACCCAGGTTGCCGGCAGATCCGGACGCGGTGAAATTGATGGTAACGTGATAATTCAAACCTATAACCCCACCCATTATGCCATCACCTGTGCCATGAGCCAGGATTTTCCTGCCTTTGCGGATATCGAACTCTCTGACCGCGAATTATTGCACTATGCTCCCTTTTTTCGCCTGGCAAGGATCATCTTCTCTGGTGAAAAAGAACCCTTCATAATCACCACTTTGAATAAATATAAACCCCTATTCCAAAAAATCGAAGACGCTTTCCCAAAGGGTGATATCTACCTGATAGGTCCCGCTCCAGCGCCACTTACCAGGATAAAAAATAAATTCCGCTATCACATCTTCATTAAAGCCAAGAATAATCAGGTCATCAATAAAGCAGTGTCACTTCTGGAAGCCAACCTGAAACTCCCCAGCTCCATTAAACTCACCATAGACATCGACCCCCAGAATATGCTGTAATTATCCTCCTCTCTTATCTCCAATATACTCTTTTGTAAATAAATTAAACCCTGTCAAACGCTGTTTCTGGTACCTCGCGGCTTGTTTATTCCATTCATCTCGCTCTGGTTGCGAAAGTGTTTGCCAATTTAGGGCTATTTCCTTTATCTTATTATTAAAATAGAGTGTCTGAGGGTTCACAATGTGGTCATACTTTCGACGGTGATAGAGCCAGGGATTTTCCCGCTTGTGGTCTTTATAGCTGAACTCCGGGACTTCATAAACCACTTCCTCATGATACTTTCCGGTCATGGCAGTGATCCAGTTCACCTTGCTGCGAAGTCCTCTGCGATAGGTCTTTATGCTCTCATATTCAGGTTTGGGCAGGTTTAATATATGCTCCAGATTGGTTGTCAGCCACGTGTCATAAGCTGTTTCCAGGTCACCGGAGGTAATGATGAAATTTCTCTGGCAATATAATTCATCCTGGTAATAACAATCCAGCCCAAACTCGCCTTCTGCATGAAAGCTGAGTTCTACCTTAGAGCGTGGTGCGATAATCTGATGAAAGCCCATAGGCATACCCTGCCAGCGTAATTCATAATCACCCCGCTGGCGCACATAAAACGCCGTCTCACCGGGGAATTTCTGCGCTCCGGGATGCAAAATATACGGCGTGTAGTAGTTGAGTTTTTTGATCACAGACTTATATTCAGTCAGCCGCGGATTGGAAACAGACGCAGCAAAACGTCTGATAGCTTCATTTCTGATCACCAGCGGAGTCCGCTGATAATAGGATACCGGGTCATAGGGATAATGTTCCTGCGTGCCATTTCGCTTGATGCGATACACGATGCCTTCAAATTCACCATGCACCTCAAAATTGCGTTGCACGAAATCGATCACAGTCTTTCCTGATAGATTTTTCATCTTTTCCACCTTATTTAAAACTATTTTATGATGCTTTCACAAGCATCCCCCACTAACAAAATAACCAAAAACCGGATTCAGCCAAGAACAACTTAGCACGTAGTGACAATATAATGTGAGTACGTGCTTTGTTGTTGTGGGGGATATGCGGGAAATAGGTTTTATAGGGTCCATAAGACCTATAAGTCCTATATAAATCTTGACTAAGAGAAGCTGGGTAAAGAAATAGAGATGATACGAAAAATGATAAGGAAATTTATATGCAGTCTAAGCATTTGATAATGGGAACGGCGGGGCATGTGGATCATGGGAAGACATCTTTGATAAGGGCGATGACGGGTTATGATTGCGATACGCATCAGCAGGAAAAACAGCGGGGGATCACCATCAATCTGGGGTTCACGAATCTGGGTTTGCCTTCGGGTAATACTGTGGGGATCGTGGATGTACCCGGTCATGCAGATTTTATCAATACCATGGTCTCTGGAGCCTGTGGGATAGATTTTGTGCTTTTGATCATCGCTGCTGATGAAGGCATTATGCCGCAAACCCGAGAACATTTACAAATTATGGAATTATTGGGAATAAGCAAGGGAATAATTGTTTTGAATAAGATAGATCTTGTCGATGAAGAGCTGGTAGAACTGGCAGAGGAAGAAGTTATGGAATTTGTCGAAGGCACCTTTATGGAATCAGCAAAAGTGATCAAGGTTTCGAGTTTGGATCATTCCGGGATAGGAGAATTGATAGAAGAAATAGATTCTTATGTAAACGAAATACCCGAGCGTAGTACGGATGGCTTTTTCAGGATGTATATCGACCGGATATTCACGGTGGAAGGTTTTGGATCAATTGTGAATGGCTCGGTTCTTTCTGGCAAAATAGTTAGTAATGCAACGCTGTATTTACAACCGGGAGGGCGTCAGGTGCGTATTCGCCGCATAGAGCGTCATGGCAGTGAGACTGACAATGTGCAGGCAGGAGATCGGGCAGCGTTGAATCTAGTGGGATTTAAGCAGAAAGAATTTTCAAGAGGCACGCTGCTTTCGGAAAATCTGATCAAGCCAACTAATCTGATAGATGTGAAGCTGAAGCTTTTTAGTGGAGAGCGGAAACTGGGTATTTGGAATCAGTTGATATTTTTGATGGGTACCGTGAAGCAGATGGTGCGCGTTCATCTGCTTGATAAAGATTCCTTAAGTGGTGGAGATGAAGGACTGGCACAGATATATCTTCCCCGAGAGATAGTTCCCGTGATCGGGGACAAATTTATTTTGCGGCTTTCATCAGGTGATCTCACACTGGGTGGTGGCGAGATAATTGACCCGTATCCCCTGCATCACCGCAGGCGTCGCTCGCAGCAGATTGAGATAGTGAAGAAGCTTTCCAGTGGTGATCTGGCAGAGATCATTGCAGCTGAAGTAAGGAAAAACGTGTTGCCGATCTCGCTGGATCAAATAGCAGAGATGATCAATCAGAAGGTGGATAATCTCACTGATATTGTGTATTCCAGTCTGGCGGGTGATATAGCATTTTTCCAAAGTGAAAAGCAGATAATACTGCTGATGACCAGACAGAAGACAGCACTTAAGAATAAGATATTAAATAGTATCCGATTATTTATTCAGCAGAATCCACTGGCAGATGAAGGGCGCAGTTTTCAGGAACTGATGGGTATATTTGGCGAAGAGCGTAATGATGTAACGCGGGAAGCTTTGATGTTGCTGCTGGAAGAGATGGAAACTGATCTGCAATTGCGCCGGGCAGGGAAAACCTGGGTGCTGTATAGTCACAGTGTACAATTGGATCCAGAATTTAACCGTAAGGTGCAGGTGATCATGAAGCATCTGCTTGATTGCGGATTTGCTGTACCTTTGATGACAGGGATAACGGAAATTGCAAAGGAAAACGGGATTCAGGAAAAAGAGCTGAAGCTGATATTGCAGCAACTGGTACGTCAGGAAGAGATAATTCATTATCAGAGCGTATATGTTCACAGCCAGATAGTTAAACAGGCGCAGGCAAAACTAATCAGTTTTTTGAAGCAGCATGAAGAAGGAATTGCCTTAGGTCAGTTTCGGGACTTGCTGAATACAAACCGTAAAATGACAACCCTGCTTTTGGAATATTTTGATAAGAAAAATATAACAGTGCGCAAGGGCGATGTACGCCAGTTCACGATGCAGTATAAAAGATATCTGGAGAGTTGAAGGTTAAAAAAAATATTGAGTTAAGATGCGAATGTCCCGATTTATAGCGAACTTAAGATTTTTTATTGAGATGTGTATTCAATCCTACAATTAAATAACATCTACGAAGTAAATATAGAAATTTGACTGTAGAATGAGACTGTTCAATATAACTAAATGAAAATTATAATGAATAGTAATTTTTAGCAGAAAAAAGTGCACATATCATCATATTTGTCAATTTTTGTGAAATTGACAAATTCCCTGAAAGGGAATAACTATAATAGCCCCGGGTTGTTGTATTTCGACAACCTGGGGTCAAATTGACCACCCTCACCTTCCCCTCCCCCAAACACCGGCGCAGCCGGTGTTTGGGGGAGGGCGGTGGCTTTTGGCATCAACCCCAGGTAGTCACTTCGTGCCGACCTGGGGCTATTATAGTGAATCCCCTTCAGGGATAAATTAACCATAAAGATTGAACAGTCTCTGTAGAATGGGTACCTACCCAAGGGGATATTTATTGACAAATAATGAAGAATATTTCCTAATCGGAATGATTAAATGCTGATATTTATAAGATAGTATAAATAAGACAAGATGTGACGTCAATTGTAATTGTATTAGATTACGTTGGGAAAGAATATTTGCGGATCAGAAGAAAAGAATATAACAAAGAGATGGTAATATGAAAATTATAATAAAGCTAATGCTAATAACGGTGTTATTAATCACTTTAATTTCCTGTAATCTTGGTATTGGAGATGGAGAGCCTGATAAAGATTTAGGTGACAGGATCTTGTTACTAAATGCCGATGGTACTGAAGATCATTTTTTTGGCAGATATTGCCAAGGTGAAAGTGGTACAGGTTATGATGCCTATTATGGGATTATACAATTTTTTAATGACAACCGTCATTTTCTTTTAAGTAATAGAAAACTAATGATATTTGATGCTGAGATTTACGAACTTGATTTTGTTCTTGAAGATATTGACTTAGATTTTAATAGCACAGGTATGACTGGTAATCTATCTGAAAGAGCTTGTATTAATTATGATGACAGCTTAATGGCATTTACATCTGGACAGTGTTTATATTATTTGGAAATGGAAACAAAAGAGTATTTTCAGATAACCGATAGTGGCAGGGATTATTATCCGGCTTTCAGTCTTGATAATAAGGTTTTTTTCTGTCGTATGGATAGCACTGGATCAAGTTGCAAATTGATGAGTATTTATCCTGATGGTACTGGTTTAGAGGAACATTGTTCATTTGATGAGAAACTTTCGCGGATTTTGCCTGGTCAGGTAGATAGGAATATGGTTTTCATAGTGAAAGGGAATTCATATTTTTACCAGTATGATCGTGAAACAGATCAACTTGATTATTTATGCGAGATACCTAATGACTGTGGAAAAGTAGTAGATAGGAGTAATGATGATAATTTTTTTAGTTTTAATCAGACTCAAACTTATCTGTATGTAATTGATGATGAAACATTGTATAGTTTTCCTGAAATTGATAATAAAAATAACGCTAAAATTATGCCTGATGGAGAGTCTATAGTTGTACATTACTTCTATTCTAATCAGGAATTATTATATTTCGATTTTAAATCTAATACTTTTACTTATCAAATTCAATTAGAACACGGTAGCTTACCAGCTATAACTAATATAATTGACATATCAAATGATGGGCAGAGAATTGCAGTAATAACACATCTTCTGAACGATTAATTTTATAGATGGGGCAAAAATGACGGACTATAAATATTTAATTTTAGTAATATTATCTGCAATCATCTTGAATTCCTGTCTTTTTGCACCGGAAGGGGAAGGGGAAGAGGATGTGCCAACTTATACAGATAGTGTGATAGTTATGAATATTGATGGGACAGAGCAGGAAGTATTTTCGTGTATGCGGGGATATCCGGTAGCTATGAATGATAATAAGCGCTTTATAGTATGTAATGAGGATCTGCTTATCTGGGATATGGAAACCCATAATTCAACAAAATATCTGACATGGATTGAAGTTGATTATCTAAAATATCTTGATGGTATTGAGACAATTGGAGTCAGTTATGATGATAATTACATAGCTTTCACTTCAGATAATTCACTGTACTGTTTTGATCTGGAAAATAATGAATATGAACAGATAACAAGCGGTAGTCATGATGAATTTCCCAAATTTGGAATAGATAACAGAATATATTTTTCCAGAAAGGACAATGAAAATGATAATTATATGCTGATGAGCATAGAAAAAGACGGGAGTGATCTTCAGCAAATATGCCTAAGCGAAGAGATGATCACTCATATTTTTCCTGGACAAGCTGACAGCAGTGTAGTCTATTTCGTTAGTGATAGATTACATTTCAATAAGGTTCTTATAGGAACTGGAATTTCCACGTTGCTGCATGAGCAACCTGATGAAATAAGTATTATTGGCAGAAGTAATGACGATCAATATTTTAGTTTCTCTCGTGGTTATCAGCAAAATTATTTGTACGATACTGTTTCAGAATTTACGCAAATATACTTGTCTTCACCCCTTTCGAATAATACAGTATCGAAAATATTACCTAATCAAAAAATTGCACTAACTAAAACGCGTTATGGCTCAGCAGTTCTGAAACAATGGAGTATTGATGAAGACACACAAATTGGTGAAGATATTATTATAGAAAACACAAGAGAAAGTGGAGAGAGAATATTCTGCTTCACTCCCAATGGTGAGAAAGTAATATTTATACACATTATTAGAGTAAATTAGGAGGAGATAATGATTAAGAATACTTATATAGCTATATTGTTATTATTTTCAGTATTTGTGTTTGCAGATTGGCCAAATCAAATAGGACCAGAACATTACCAATTTCCAGATAGCGTTCATTTGCGTTGGTCTAATACAAATAAATAACCCATACGGGGTAAATGTCTTGGTGTGGGGTCGTTATTTTGCTATGCAATATAAAAGATATCTGGAGAGTTGATGTGTAGGTCAATCATCCCTGATTGACATATCAAAAAGACTTAATCAAGGATGATTAAGCTACATGCAATCCTCAAAATCCTTGACAGGTGTGAGATAAAAAATGATTTATGACATCATAAAAGCTGGAGGTCTGAAAAGCCGTATAAGTTATTGATTTTTGTTTTGATTTACGAGAATTGAAATATGTTAATAACGGAGGCGTAATGGATAATATCCAAGGTCAGAGTTCCAGCTTAATTATTTATCAGATACCGGTTCTGAAATTGGAAAAAATCAATTAACAGGGAAGTAATCAACAATAAGAGAGCTCTATTATTTATTTTTTTACGATGGAGGTAAAGATGAAAAAACTTAATTTGTGTATCCTAGTCTTAGCATTAGTTATGATGAATGTGTTATTTTCTGACGTGCGTCATTTGATCGTGATGCCCGAGGGCTTTACGGAGCAGGCAGAAGAATTGGCAGATTATTTTGAAGAAGAATACGGGATAGAACGGGAGTTGCATGAAATTGGTGCAATAATCGAAGGAGCGGATGATCCAGCAGAGGCGTTGCATGATTATCTGGAAACTTATTTTTCTCAGCCGGGAGTTGATATGACAGGCAGCAGCGTTTTGCTGCTGGGCAGTGGTACTCAGGATTGGTGGAACGGATCGGAAAGGAACCTGATACCTGTATTTCTGGTAAATAATTTTATCAGTGATGCTGGATTTGTAAACTTTGATGGAATATCGGGTGCTGAAGTAGCAATTGGCAGAATACCGGCAGTAAATGATGAAGAACTGACTACTTATCTGGATAATTATTATCCTTATTTGGAAGGTGAAAATGCAGGATTATGGCAGCGTAAGCTATTAATCACCGCTGATGATGAAATTCGTAATAATCAAATTGAGGGTGCTGAACCTAATAGTCAAATGAATCACAGTGTGAGAGGTGATTACCTGGCAAATTCAATAACTTCAAATTATATAAGCCAAAAAGTATATGGAATAGATTTTGAGGCTGACATTAATGGCGAAAAACCGGAAGCCAGGCAGGCAATAATTGAGAGTTTGAATAATGGAATGAATCTCTGGTGCTATACGGGTCAGGGAAGCATGTATACATTGGGAGATGAGGACTATTTCAGGCTGGAAGATATTGCTTTGCTTACAAATGAGAGCCAACGTGGGTTTATGTTTACTGCCACCTGCTATACAGGAAATTTTGGTCAAGGATATGAGTGCATGGGAGAAGCACTGCTTTTTAATGAATCAGGAGGGATAATTGGCGGTATCCTGCCGTCTGCCGTTACTACAGCTTCAAGTAATAATTTATTTGGCTGTAATTTACTGCCGTTATTGTATGATGAAGGGATGAGTTGGGGAGAAGCCTTGATGGTAAGCCAGGTAGAAAGTGGGGCTTCAATCATGAACAGTTTGAAATATAACCTGCTGGGTGATCCTCTTGGTAAGATAAACAGTGGGATATGTGGAGCTTTGAGTCTTGATCCCGAGGTTAGTGTGATCATACCAGGGGAAGAAACGCTATTGGGTTGGAATTGTGGGGCAGGATATCAGGAAGTGTTGTTTGGGGTACAGGAAGCCAGCCATTATATAGAATACACAAACACTCTGGAAGGAATAACATATAACTACAGTGGATATAGACCGGGAGAGATCGTCTATATAGAAGTTGCTGATGTTATAGATGACCGAGCAGAAATAGAAGCTATATTACCGTTGGAAGCAGAAACCGGAGATGATGGAAGGATATTATGTAACACTCAAAATATCACAGGTAACGCAGAATTCTGGTTTAGTAGTGAAATCCAAATAGGAGAATCAGGAAATAGCGGTGATGAAATTCCGTCAAAGAACAAATTGAGTAATTATCCCAATCCCTTTAATCCTACGACTACTATCAGATATTACCTGCCGGAAGGGGGGAATAGTGAACTATCAATTTATAATATCAAAGGTAATCTGGTAAAAAAACTTGTAAACTGGTCTGAATCAGATGGTTGGCATGAGCATGTATGGGATGGCAGAGATCAGTCAGGCAGGTCAACTTCAAGCGGTATTTATATAATCAAGCTGATAAATGAAGACCAATCACTTAGTCGAAAAATCAGTCTGATCAAATGAAAACTATGGACAGAGAAAGTAAAGGAGGAGAAATGGTAATAAGTAAAAAAACTAAGAAACAGGTGAAGTATGAATAAAGAAAGAAAATTGATACTGATGATTGTGGGGATGATGCTGACGGCATTATGGTCAGCTCCGCCGGCACCCGGGAGCAGATGGCAGAATGATATGTCCTTTAGTGGTGTATCAGAGAAATACAGCCATTATAATAACGATCGTGATCGTAATCTACCGGATAGTATTCTGGTATTGCGCTGCCAGTTCAGTGACGTGAGCATTGACCTTGATCCAGGGTATCCACCAGGAGAACCTGACACTTTACCGCATGATGACGCCTATTTTGAAAGGTTTATGTTTCATTTAAGTGCCTACTGGAATGATGCTTCAGCGGGGAATTATCAATTAACAGAAGATAATTACACTCTTTATCCAGAAGTATTTACCTTGCAGCATGAGATGGGATATTATGGTGATGATGATCTGAGTACTGAACGGGTGAGTGAGATGATAGTGGAACTTCTGGATATGGGTGACATTGCGATAGATTATTCTGCTTATGACAGCTTTATCATCTTTCATGCCGGAGCAGGTCAGGAAGCAGACCTCAGCGGAGCAAATACAGCGGATCTGTGGACTACATTTGTGAGTAGGAGGACATTGCAGGCAGGACTTGATCCTGAGAATGATGACTTCCCAGGGTTGGAATATGATGGTGTGGTGCTTAAGGAATTTGTGATCGTGCCAGAGACTGAGCGTCAGCCTGATATTCAGGAAAATGATCCATTATTTGGTGTATTAGGGGTACTTTGTCATGAGTTTGGGCGTCTAATAGGATTACCCACTTTATACGATAATCAGTCATCTAACGGTAAGTCTGCGGGAATAGGAAATTATGGAGTGATGGGAACTGGATTATGGAATGCAGCAGGCTACGTGCCTCCTTTACCAGTTGCCTGGTGCCGTATTTATATGGGCTGGTCAGATTATGAGACAATAGATAGTTTTACTGAGGCAGCAGAACTTACTTATCCGATGAATATAGATTCTGAGATACCCAAAATTTATAAAGTATTGATAAACGAGGATGAATATTTCCTATTAGAGAATCGGCAGCAGAACTCTGATGGCAGTATATTCGTAAATTCAGAGGGTGATTCGCTGGCAACTTTCAGCTTTGAGATAGTTGATGGACAGCAGTATTATGAAGAGGGTCATCCTTATGCCGGGCAGCCATATTTTGATTTTATGAATAATACTTATGCCGGTTGTGAATGGGATTTTTATCTTCCGGGCTATGGAGAAGGTGACGCACTGAGTCAGGATGGATCAGGAATTTGTATCTGGCATGTGGATGAGATCGTGATGCGGGAGAAATTTAATCTGGAAGAAGAGATCAATGTGCCCAATGGTGAAGAAGAGCATAAGGCAATTGATCTGGAAGAAGCAGATCACGATCAGGGACTTGATCTTTATGGCTATTACGGGTATAAAGACGATACATATAGAGCTGGTAATAATGACTATTTTGGTTATGTGGAATATAACGGGCTTCCCTGGAATCCTACGGCTGAGAGTTATTATGGCGGAATCCAGCTGGAGATATATGATATCAGTGAATCAGCCGATGTGATGAATTTTAGTGTAGCTTATGAATGGTCGCTTGATACTGGCTATGTGGGGATAAATACTTTGCCAGCAGCATTTCTGGATTTTGGTGATGGGATAAAAAAGCTTTTCTATCCTATGCCGGATGGTAATGTATATCTTTGGGAAAATGATGCTATTATCGCTGAAGAGAATATTCCGCGGGATAGTATTCCAGAATGCTGGGCATGGCTGGAAAGTAGTAAAAAAATAATAATTCCTGCAATGATAGGTGATGTGGCATCATTACATGTTCTGGATGAGAATCTGGAAACTACCGGTCAGTTACTTTTTAATAATTATAACTGGGGGGCTCCACCACTGGTGATAACAGATGAAACCGGAGAGGAAATTATTGTACTGGCATTAAACAGTGCTCTGGATGATAATAACAAGATAGAGCTCTATGACAGTGATCTGAATGAGATCGAATACTTCAATATCGCATCATATCAGATATGCGGAAATATGATGTATGATGGAGAATTGCATATTCCAGCGAGAGATAGTAATGAATTTGTGATATACAGGATAGATCTGGAAAATTATACTCTTAACTGGGAAGCGACTTTTAATACTGAGCTCGAACTTAATAACGGAATATTGGCAGAATTCGAGGAAGATGGCGAGAAAAGGATGATCTTCACCACTAATGATTCTTTACTGGTGCAATTCAAAGAGACAGCTCCTTCCTACACATTTGAGAAAGAAATACCCTTACCATTTATTTGTGATTCATATCCCAGTTATGGTGATCTGGATAATAATGGTGTAAGAGAATTATTATATGGTGGAGAAAACAACTTTATCGCCATTGATGAAACGGGAAATATCTATCAGTCATCAGATGAGCTAACTGTGCAGGATTCCAGTGGGATATATGCTGGAGTAGTACCAGTAGATATTAATGGAGATGGAAAACCTGAAGTAGTGGGAATGATGAGCCAAAACAGGTTTTGTATCTGGGAAAATTATAATGATAATGATTTCAGGTTGATGCGAAATTACCCGGTAACTCATGGTCATCGCAGCAGATTGTATCCTATATTTAATGAGAATACGATTTATCTTCCTTCCGATAACGGTAAGATATTTAGAGACACTGATCACCAGATAGCACAGGATGATCATCCAGTGGCATATTGTGATCTGGGACGGACAGCATATTTACCATGGGAAGCACTGGTGAATGAACATGAGACGGTATCATTATTTGTGGAAGATGAGACATATATCTATCCTAATCCTTATAGCACAGTGTATAGTAGCACTATCATTGGTGGAAAGGAAGAAGTTGGAAAAATAGGTGTACGGATTATGTTATCAGAGAGTGAAAATACCCAGATATGGGTATATGATATTGCCGGTAATCAGATAGAAAGTGGAGAATTATTTCTTACTGCTTATAATGCAGGAGTATATCTGATAGATGTAAGTGGATATTCCAGCGGAGTTTATGTGGCAAGGGTTAAAGCTGGTAATGAACAGAAAATATTAAAATTTGGCATAGAGAAATAAGCGGAGGATAAATGAAGAAGATAGGATTAATAATCATCCTGCTGACGGTAATGGTTTTACTTCAAGCAGATGTTGATGGCAGTAAAGGGTTTCAGATGTTAAGAATACTCAATAATCCGGCAACGGCAGGACAGGGTGGCAATGGAGCGATTAATTCCAGTTCCGGCTTTTCCTTTTTGGATAATGCGGCAGCACCATTAATGCAGAATGGTAAAGCAGTGAGTTTTTGTCAAAACCTGTGGCTTTTTGATACTAAAATGAGCAATATCGGCTATCGAAACAGTATGGGCAAATCAAGTTTTGGTTATTCCATGCGTTATCTGGATTATGGTGAAATAGAGCGCTATACTAATAATGGAGAAAATATCGGCAGCTATCAGCCAATGGATATGGCAATTACTTTTAATTATGGTTACAGGATCGCAGCCAGTCACTATCTGGGAGTAAATATCACGGGATTGTATGAGAAGATAGATACCTCCTCGAGCACAGGAGTATCTGGAGATGTGGGTTATATTTACCTGACTCCATTTAAGGATATCCGGGTTATGGCGGGAGTGAAGAATTTTGGCAAAACATCAAAAATGGATCAGGAAGATATTGAATTACCACTTACGATTGATCTCATCTTAAGTAAAGATTTTTCGATCCAGGCTAATCGACTTACAACCGAATTTAAATTAACAAAAGATATAGATAATGATCAGCTGAAAGGTTCATTGGGAATAGAAGCCAATTTATATGAGAGCCTTTTCTTGCGGACTGGTTATAAATTTGGTTATGATCTGGAAAGCATAAGTGCAGGATTTGGAGTAAAATTATCTCGCTTCACAATTGATTATGCTTATGTACCAGTCAGCGAAGAACTTGAAGACGTTCATCTGCTTGGATTAAGCTGTCATTTTAGATAAAGAGGCAAATGAAAAGAATTGTTATTCTGCTTTTGGCAATATTGCCAGTATTTATTGCAGCTCAGAATTTCACTCCCGGTGAATTGCTGATAAAAACCAGTTATCCCCATGTATTGGAGCGTAATGCACTGGGATTAGATGAACTTGACCGCTTTTTGACGGATCAAGGGTTATTGAGTATCTCCCCTGTCAGTAATAAGGCAGAGAATAGCTATTTTACTGTCAGGTTTTCTGAACCTTTAGATATGGATAATCTTGATAATCTGCATTTTGAGGGTGTGGAATATATTCAACCCAATTATTTAAATGATTTTTTGGTCTATCCTGATGATCCGCTACTATTTGAACAGTATCTGGATTTGATCAATATACCGTCAGCCTGGAATATTACAACCGGCAGGAAAGAGATACTTGTAGCAGTAGTAGATTCCGGGATTCACAGTGATCATCCTGATCTGCAGAAAAACCTTTATATCAATCAATTTGAGATACCCGAAGATATCTTTGATGAGATTGACAGTGATCAGAATAATGAAGTTTCAAATCTGGAACTGCTTTCCTGGTTTGAATCAGAGGATTATGACTTTGATAATGACGGCAATATAACTCATCAGGACATAATTGCAGAACAATCTCCCATAATAGATAATATTGATAACGATGAAAATGGATATATTGATGATATCTGGGGTTGGGATTTCACCGATGCCGGAGAACTGGCAAATATTGCCTCTGGTGACTACCTTATACAGGATAATGATCCTGAAGATGAATATAATCATGGGACTCATGTTGCTGGGATAATTGGAGCTACACCGAATAATGAACAAGGTATTTCAGGAGTCTGCTGGAATGTGAGTATTCTTGCAATTCGGGCAGGATTTAAGACAGCTGATGGACTTTCGGGAGTACTTCAGGATGATGATGCATCTGCAGGGATAATCTATGCTGCAGATATGGGAGCTGATGTGATCAATCTCTCCTGGGGTGATTATGTGTACTCTCCCATTATTGCTGATGCCTGTGAATATGCTTATAATTGTGGTAGTATCGTGGTAGTTAGTGCTGGAAATACGGCATCATACGGCTTAATGTATCCTGCCAGGCTGGCACACACAATCTCTGTGGGGGCAGTGGATGATCAGGGTGAACGTTACTGGCAGTCCAGTTATGGAGAATACCTTGATATAATGGCACCGGGAGTGAACGTGATAAGCTGCTTTGATATTGAAGAGCCCTTTTATGAGAATATGAGCGGTACTTCCATGAGTGCTCCTTATATCAGTGGAGTGATAGCCCTATTACTTTCAAGAGAGCCCGATCTTAGTTTTGAAGAAATACGCGCTAGACTGGCATACTCAGCCTATGATATGGGTGAAACTGGTAAGGATATTTATTATGGTAATGGACTTTTAAATGCCTACGCTTTTTTACAAATCCAGAATACACCCTTAATAGAAATAAATTATCCATTTGATAATCTGGGAATCAGTAGCAGTGTGAGTATTATGGGTACCGTGACAGCCCCTGATTTTTCCCGATATTGCGTGATGTTTACTCAGCAGGAATCACCAACTTCTCTGGACTGGCTTTCAGTGGAATATCCCCATGAAAATTCACCTTCCTGGCATAATCAGGAAGTGATCGATGGTGAACTTGCCTGGTTTGAAATTCCTGATGAAGATGGTGAGTGCATAGTGAAAATTGAAGTTGTAACAATTTCCAACCAGCATTATGAATATTTAATAAATATTAATATTGATCAAACTCCACCAGTACTGCAGGAATCAGAAACTATGATCCAGCAGCGATTTGAGGGAGAGAATCTGGTAAATTATTTGAAATTGAAATACGATGAACCAGTAGATTTGGAAGTGATCATGGAAAGCGGGGAATCATCACCTTTTACGCTTTATTCAATAGGTCAGGATAGTCTTCATTATCTAAAACTGCCAGTTCTGCAGCAGCCTGGATCGTATAATGCAGTTATCAATGCCACTAATACCAGCTTTCTTGAAACTACTTCCACAGTGCCGGCAATCCTGCCAGTAAGTAGATACTGCATTGATTATAGTTCCTGGGAATATAATAGTTCCGGGTCTGCCCTGGTGTGTCTACCCAAACCGCTGGATCTTGATGGGGATGGATTATACAATGACATAATTGGTATGCATTTGGATGAAGAATTGAATCGCACTATTTCAATTTGGGAGGATAATGGGACAAGCTTGCAGCAAAGAAGAGTAATTTCAGGATTTGCTGCTAATTTCTGGCCCCACAGCTGGGGAAACGTAATAGGAGATAATTTTGAAATAGTGGGTGTGGAGGCGAACTCTGCTGCGGTATATAGTGTATCTGGAGCGTATGCAAATCTCAATTGGACTTTAAATAATTGCTATGGTGGGTCATTTGTAGATTATAATGGAGATGGGATTGATGATCTGGTTTTAATCCAGAATGTCACATTGGGAAATATTACTTATCGTGTGTTGGGACTTCACAGGAAATTTGGTAATTCCTGGCAGACCGTGCAGATCATTTATAATGAAACAGAGACTTATAGTAAAAACGAATTTCTTAATAAAGTGGAATGTGCTGATCTGGATGAAGACGGTAGAATGGATATCATTTCCTGTGATAATGATGGTGATGTGATGATCTTTGAACAGTCTGGGGAGAACCAGTTATTCTATGAAGTTTGGAACCAGCGGACGCCTGTGAGAGATGCTGACTATCTGGTAAGTGGAAATTTTAGAGGAGCAGATAATACAGATTTTTGCGTAGGTGCCTGGAATTATAATTCTGGTAATGACTCTAAAACTTTTAGCTGTTTTGTCTTTTTTTCTTTTTCAGGAATTGATGATAATTATATCGCCACAGATACTCTTTACTTTGACGAATATCGAGAAAAAAATGCCATTACTTGTTCAGACCTTGATGGAGATGGAGATGAAGAACTGATTTTTGCTTTAGATCCCAATCTTTATATTATTGATTATATAGATACTGACGGGGATGATATCAATGACAGCTATATGCCCATTTGGAATGGTTCATCTGATCAGGAATACCCTAATACGATTGCTGCAATACCTGCAATTAACGGGAATTATGGTCATATAATTGCTAATTCCTCAATATCTGGTGATCGAGAAGTCAATTATATTCAGCTTCGGGAAGAATTTACCGGTCCTCCTCCTGTTGAAGGATTTCAGCTTGAAATAATTGATGAGAATTCTGTTAATCTCACCTGGCTGCCAAATCTGGTTGCTGAATCTTTCCGGATATATCGCAAAGCACATTCTGAAAGTGACTGGCAGGAAATTCTGCTGGCAGAAACAACAGAGTGCAGCTATATTGATGATGATCTGCAGCAGGGTACTTCCTGGGATTACCGGCTAACAATATATAACAGTACTTATCAGCCAGAGGAAAGCCTACCTACATTCTGGCAGTCAGCAACTCCGGATTATCCCCCTGCTCTGGCAAAACCCGTTATAATGATCTCACCCTGGAATCTGGAAATTATCTTTGATCAACCTCTGGCAAACACTTCTGTAAATACCGGACATTTTCTGGTAAATAATGGTCTTGGCAGACCGGCATCCGTAAATACTACTGATCAAAAGAAAGGTTTGATCCTCACATTTCATCAGCAAATACCTGAGGATGATAATTATCAGATCGAGGTCAGTAATCTTGATTCAGAAAATGGGATAACATTGAGTAATGCAGTTTATGGTTTTGACTGGCAACCAGACACATGTGCTCCTCAGATTGTTTCTTCAGAAGTAATAGATCATGAAACTGTGATTGTTCATTTCAGTGAAGCCATAGATCAAAATGGGGCATCATCCCTTTCTAATTATCACCTGACCACCCCACTTGCAGACCCTGATAATTATATCCGTCTGATCACTGTAGAAGCGGAACAGGTTGTTATCTCTTTAGGTAAACCGATGCTTCCAAGCAATCAGCCATATTATCTCAAAATTAGTAATATCTCAGATCTGGCAGGTAATTTGATCAATAACCTGGGTAACAAAACATATTTCACCTTGACAGATAGAACACTTGAAAATATGGTAGCTTATCCTAATCCCTTTGAAACAGGAAAATATGAGGAGTTTAGATTTGCTTCTCTTCCTTTAGGTGAAAAAGGTGATTTGTGGATATATGATTTAACCGGAGCTTTGGTTTTTCACGCCAGTTTTGCACCCCGTACAGTACTGGAGAATTATTATTCCTGGAAAGGAGAAAATAATTCGGGCAACAGAGTATCATCCGGTATGTATTTTTATATAATGCAGATAGGTGGAAATAGACAGCGGGGAAAAATAGCAGTAATAAATTAGGCGCTTTGCCCAGGTAAGGAGAAAAAATGATATCAATGGACTGGAAAAAGCGGTTACGCACAGATTCAGATGATTTCTTCAAGAATAAAATCCCCGAGGGTTTTTATGATATTGAAATTGTATATAATGCGTATCCTTTGAGGGTCAACAATAAAATACCCAATGAGGTAATTGCCTTTGTAGGTAAACAGATAGCATCAAAAATTGCTAACCATCCCGAAGAGTATATTGAATTTTATAACTATATCTTTGATCATAAGGGTGAGACAGGAAAAACTATATTTGCCTATATTATGACCCGAGCATTACAAAAATCTCCCGAGACATTTTTTCCTTATCTGGAAAAGAAGCTTTTCATTCTCAAAGATGTGAGACTGGCTACTCTGATTGTTGATAAAGCGATCAGTCCCTTAGTTCGCAAAGATCCTGTCAGATATCAAAATATCATTATCAACTGGGCAAAAAATGATCATCCGAGCCTTACAATCTCCATGCAAAGGATTATAACGCGTATCATGCAGACTCACCCTGAGAACATACCTGAAATTTTTCATCACCTGGAATCTGGCTGGCTGAATGCCGGTGAACCAATGATAAAACTGAATATTGCAGCGCTTAAATCTATTTATAAGATCAATCCTGATTTTTATTTTGAGATCTACAGCCATTATCAAAATACGCGTGAACCTATTTTTGCTGAGATACTTACGAGTGCAATAATGGATTATCATCCAGATATAGAAACAGCAGTTATGCACTGGTCTCAAAGTGGTAATATCCGCTTAAAGAAATTTGGTCTGCACGCCCTGAAGGTACTTAAGAAAAAGAGGAAATAAAGTAATGGCAAATTATATCACTAAAGACGGAATGCAGAGGCTTCGCAGACGGGTTCAAGAACTGATAGATGCAAGGGCAGAGATCATAAAACAGGTAGTGGTAGCCCGTGAAATGGGTGATTTAAGCGAAAATGCTGAATATCATGCTGCTCGTGAAAAACAGCGTGATATTGAAAATGAATATAATAATCTTAGCAAGAGAATGGGTATTCTGATTGTGATCGATCACGATAACCTTTCCAAGGATACTGCCCGTTTTGGTGCCAGGGTATGTATGCAGAATCTTGATAATAACGAAAATATTTATCTGCAACTGGTTGGTGGGGACGAAGTATTTAAAAGTGATGATGATTATGAAAGGACTTCAATTCTATCTCCCAGAGGAAAAGCAGTTATCGGGAAAAAAGTGGGTGATATCATTGAGGTCAAAGCGCCTAAAGGCACTTTTAGATTCAAGATCATTTCAATAAAATAACCATATATAGAGGATTTAATATGAAAAAAACTAAAGATATCCAAAAAGACCTAACTTATTCAAGGCAAAATTTCTGGAAGGAATTCAGTTCGGAAAAAGGAGATGCTTTCGCATTAGCGGATGAATATAAGCATTTTCTCGATAAATGTAAAACAGAACGGGAATGTACTGATTTTTATCAGAAACTGCTTCCGGATTTGGGTTATGCTGAACTAAGTGATGGCGTGAAATCTAAGAAATATTACCGTACCTCAAAAGCAAAAAATGTTGCCATTGCCCAGAAAGGTAAATTGCCTGTAAGTGCTGGTGTAAATCTTATTGTTTCTCACATTGATGCCCCCAGAGTAGATTTCAAGCAGTCACCACTGGCAGAAGACAGTGCCAGCGGATTAGGAATTATCAAAACCCATTATTATGGTGGAGTGAAAAAATATCAATGGATGTCGACACCTCTGGCAATTCATGGTGTGATCATTCGTAGAGACGGAACTAAGGTAGATATTTGCATTGGTGAGGTAGATGATGATCCTGTGTTTGTGATGCCTGACCTGCTGCCTCATTTAGCCAGAAAAATCCAATATAATGAAAAACTGGCTACTGCTGTAAAAGCAGAACATATGCAGATAGTATTTAATTCTATTCCTTTCATCGATCCTGAAGATAAGGATGTAAAAGAAGCTGTGAAACTTAATGCTCTGGTAATGCTGAATAAAAAATATGGTATCAGAGAAGAAGATTTTCTGAGTGCAGAGCTGGAAATAGTGCCTGCTGGAAAAGCTCGAGATGCTGGTTTAGACAGCTCCATGGTTCTTGCCTATGGTCAGGATGACCGCATTTGTGCTTTCACTTCAGCCCGTGCAATCACCGATATTACTGATGCTGATTTCCAGAAAACAGCAATAGTATTCCTGGCAGATAAAGAAGAGATTGGTTCCGAAGGCAATTCAGGAGCCAAGTCAGCTTTCATTATAGATTTTATTGCTGACCTTCTGGCAGCCAGTGGCGAGAAAAATGACAGTGTAACTTTGCGTAAGACACTCCTGAACAGTCAGATACTCTCTGCCGATGTGAATGCGGCAATTAATCCTAATTATCCTTCTGTACATGAAAAGCAGAATGCTGTTCATCTGGGTTGTGGAGTAGGAATTGCTAAATTTACCGGTTCCGGTGGCAAGGGTGGTTCTAATGATGCTAATGCAGAATTTAATGCCCAGGTCTTCAGGATATTCAATGAGGGCGGAGTCTGCTGGCAATCAGGTGCCTTAGGCAAGGTTGACGAAGGCGGCGGGGGAACAATAGCCAAATTCATGGCAGAATATGGTGCTGAAGTGATTGATTGCGGACCTGGTGTTCTGGGAATGCATTCGCTCTATGAACTCACCAGCAAAGCAGATATTTATTCATCTTACAAAGCTTATAAAGTATTTTTTCTTAAAGGTTAAATAATTGATCTGGCGGGATGATATCACCCTGCCATTTTATGGAGATTATATGTTAAAAAAAATCTGGATTCCTGCATTACTGATCATATTATTACTGCTTTCTGCCTGTTCATCCACAAAAGCTATTCAGCAGATGAGCCCCGAAAAAGCAAAACAAACAGCGGATAATTTCTTTGCTCGGGGAAAATATAAAAAAGCTACCCCTTACTATCAGAAGATCATCAATGAAAGCAGCACAATTCTTCTGGCAGATGCTCAAATGCGTCTTGCTGACTGCTTCTTTTTTCGAAAGGAATATATCGATGCCAGATTTGAGTATGAAGAATTTATTCGCCAGTTCAACGACCATCCTCAGGTAGCTCGTGTTTTTTTTCAGATCGGGATTTGCTATTACAAACTCTCGCTTGATGCTCATTATGACCAGGATGAAACCTTTTCTGCGATAGATGCTTTTACAGAATATATTGATAGATTCCCTTTTGATGAAAACAAAAAAGAAGCCGTTGAATATATCAAAGAGTGCCGTTACAAGCTGCTGGAAAAGAAATATCATAATGGATATGCCTATTATAAACTATCTGATTTTCCTTCTGCTCTGCTTTATTTCAATGAGATCATCCAGTTAAATAATCATGATGAATTAGATAAAAAAGCGATTTTCTATTCGGCAAAGATGTATCTCTATCGCAAAGACCTGGAAAATACTGATCTGATGCTGGCAAAGCTTAACCAGAAATATCCTGATGACAAGAAAACTGAAATTATCCAGCATAAAAGGGATAAACTGGCTAAAAAGCTGGAAGAATGAAAATAGGACTGCTGGGCGGTTCTTTTAATCCCATTCATAATGGGCATATAAAAATTGCTCAGGCTGTTATTGAAAGCCGGATCGTACAACAGGTCTGGTTTATTCCCTCCTACATTCACCCCCTGAAAGATCACAAAGGAAATGCTGATTTTGACCAGCGACTTGATCTGATCAGAAAAGCGATTATTGATTTACCCTACCTCAAAGTTAAAGATTATGAAAAACGCTCCTCTGACCCCAGTTACACCCAAAGACTTATGCAATTCCTGTATAAAAGCTATCCACAGCACGAATTCATCTTCATCATCGGTTATGATATAATCCCGGAACTAAATAGATGGTATAAATATTCCTGGCTGAAAGATAATATCGAATTTTTGATAGTTACCCGCACAATTGATCAGGATATATCCCTTGCCAGTGATCTGAAGCATCATCAATTCCTGAATATTCCCCCTATTGACATATCTTCCACCCAAATCAGGAACCTGCTTGCTCATGGAAAATCTATCCACGAGCTTGTCCCCGAAAATATAGAACCAGAGGTTTATAAAATCTACTCAGGAACTACTGACCATTGCTCGTAGTTCCCAGATAGGTTAAGCTCAATCTTTTCTTATCAGTATATATCCGCGTAATCCGCCCAATCTGTGTTCTATTCTTCTTTAACGGATCACTGTCACCTTTGTCTGATATATATATTCTTCAGCGGTTTTCATTCGCACAAAATATACTCCACTGCTTACCTGCTT
>Ga0207996_1000664_pt1 | contig 28861 bp, 20 predicted proteins | sample AntAceMetag02UKG_FD_184773 | JGI IMG/M metagenome (GOLD analysis project Ga0207996, IMG submission 184773) | Saline lake microbial communities from Ace Lake, Antarctica - Antarctic Ace Lake Metagenome 02UKG (SPAdes) (version 2) | ecosystem: Environmental > Aquatic > Non-marine Saline and...
AAAACTGAATATAAATTTGTTAATTCTTCAGTTTGGAGTGAGTATACTGATGAGTTTAATATTACTAATAGGATTTATGAAGATAAACTCGCATTTAGATCTATTGATAATGCAAATAATGTAGAATTAATTAAATATATTAACGTAAAAATAGATAAAGAAAAACCATTAATTAATAATATTGAATTAAGTTCTTCAATCGTTCCTCCTTCAACTGAAACAACTCTTTTTGTAGAAACAATTGATACAGATTCAGGAATAAACAATGTTGTTGCTAATTTTAATGGTTCTGAATATAATCTATCTTTAACTAATGGTGTTTTTAGCACAACTTTAAATTCTCCTAATGATACAGGCACATATGATATTAATGTAAGTGTTTATGATAATGCAGGAAATATTAATTTTAGTCAAACAAGTTTACAAGTTACAGCTGGTCTTCCTTTTGTTATGCCTGATTTACCAAACGGAAGTTTTGTTAAAAATGGAACTAGTATTAGTTTTAATTTGTATAATACTAGTTCAGGGCATTATAATTATTCAAATCATGAAAACATTGATATTATCAATGAAACTAGCGTTTCTATTAATATAATTAACTTGGAAAATTTTACTATATATTTTAATATCTCTAATGGCATTAACGAAACTATTAAAGAATTTGTTTACCATGTAGATGAAGTTAACCCTTTACTCAATATAACCAACTTAGTAACCAATCAAATCTTAAATGGTAGTTATAAAATATATCTTGAATGTTCTGATAATGAGTCTAGAGTAAATTCAACAAAAATATACCTAGATAATAATTATCTTGATTCTGTAGATAGTTTAGTTGATTATTATGTTTTAGATTCTTTTTTGATTAATGACTCTAACCACACAATTCAATTTGATTGTTATGATTATGCTAGTAATATTAATAGCACCATAATTAATTTTTCAGTTAACAATGAGGTTGTTTTGACAAAAGATGTGTTAAATGGATATGCGTTATTTGATAATACTCACATAGAAAATTATATACAAATGATTTCAAGTATTAACTCTTCTAATGTTTCAATAAAAGTTAAAGTTAAAGGAAACAATAATAATTGTCCAGGAACAATTAAAACAGAATTATTGGATTTAAATATAACTGCTTCAGTTCAATCAGAATCAAAATTATATTTCTCTTTACCACTTAGCTTAGTCCAAGATATTAATTTATCAAGAATGTATTTCTGGGTTGATCATAATAATTCAGGTAGTTTTGAAGGACCTTTCAATCCAATTTTAATTTCAAATAATTCAGAAAGGTATAATTTTTATTTAGTTACAAATAGTTATTCCGATTTTATTATCGGAGAAGAATATCCTTCTTGTAGTGAAGGTGCAATAAGTGTTACTTGTATTTGTGGTAGTTCTGTTTACTCAACAGGTTACTGTTGTAGTAATTCTTATAGTTCTTCAGAATGTGATGATGGCTCACCTGGGGGAGACTCACCTAGTGGTGGCGGAGGATTGCCTACAGAAACTATTGACTCTTGTTTGCCTTTGTGGATTTGTGGAAATTGGAGTGAATGTATTAATGAGCAACAAACAAGGATTTGTGTAGATAACAATAGTTGTAATAATAATACTGAAAAACCAATTGAAATAAAAGATTGCATAATTCAGAATGATCTTGATATTTTAAATCAAAATATAAATAACTCTGAAATCAATGACTCAGAAAAAGAAGATATTAATAAAGAGGAAAAAATTAGTTTAAGAAAGTTAATTCCTTTTATTTTAATTATAATATGTTTATTAGGGGGATTAACCTATTTTATATCTAAGAAAAAGAAATAAATAGTTAAAGCTTTCTAAGAATAAAGATAATCCCTTGCGGGGGGATGCTAATTTAATTTATAAGTAATATCGGCACCATTACTGTTTTCTCCAGTTTTATTGATTACAGTTAAATATGCTATGTATTTTATTTGGATTAGGATGTTTATAATGTTTATTGTTTACTTAATTATTTCTAAAGTCTCTTTGAAGTTTGAAGATTTACATTCAGGACATTTATTTAGATTTATCTAAAAGAGAAAAAACGCCACAGATGAGATTTGAACAAATAGTTCAAATCTATGGTTTTATATCTGTTAAATGAAATAAATTTTAGAACTCGAAAATAGAATGTATTTATTCAATAATTTATTTCACTGCAAAAATTACACACCTACAATTTCATTATATCTTGCTTATTAAAAAATGATTACTACTTTTTAATGATTAAATTATGAGAATATTTATAAATAATTGTTCTTTTCTTTTAATAATGCCAGAACCAAAAAAAAGCATTATATACATTACACATCAAGAAAAAGCAACTTCTATTTGGAAAGGCAACATTCATGACAATTACGAATGGATTCACAATCCATCATTAGATGATATGTATGAATTAACCAATATGCCTCAAGCAATACTTGTCGCAGGAAGACCACTTTTAGAAGGAGAATTACATGATTCTTATTTTGAGAAGACTAAATCTAAACTAGAAGGGCATATTATGCAAGCAATACTTCGGCTTCAAGCAATAGAAGTAAAATTTTCTCTAAATGAAAAATCAAATATTCCTATAATTATATTTGGGGCTCACCCAAATGTTCTTGGGTCACTTCAACTACACACATTTAAACCGGAATTTAATGAATATTATAAAAATCTAAAGTTCATATATGATGGTCAACCCCATAAATTCTAAATTTAATTATTAATTTAATAATAACTCATTCTCAGAACATCATTGCATAAAGAATATCTAACATCTGTTAATATAAAGAAATATTGAGAAAAGAGAAATGATATTACAGTAAAAGAGTGGTAGTGATATTGATGCACTCGCCGAGATTCAAACTAAAGTTTAGTTAACTAATTTATTTCTAAAAGAATGTAATTTTAAACAAAAAAACGCCACGGATGAGATTTGAACTCACGCTTCCCAAGGGAACGGGATTAGCAATCCCGCGCAATACCAGACTATGCGACCGTGGCATATTTAAATAGAAACAGAGTTTATTTTTAAAGTTAATCTTTTACCAACCTTCAGAATTATCAACAATTCTTTGTGCAGAATTACTATCTTGAATGACTTCTTCAATCATATCTGACTCTGAACCACAATTAGGACATCTTATTGCTCTATTATCTCCTAGTAGGAAAGAGAACTTGCATTTCAGGCATTTATACTTTTTTCTTTCAACCATACCTCTTTCTGGACACTTATCATATTTAAATTTAGTGATTCTGAACCCTTTGTCTACCCTAAGGCAAACACCCAAAACACATTTAAATCCATGATATTCCACTAGTCATATGGCAGATAATGAGCTAAAAGAGTTATTAATAACTAAAATCATAGAAAAAAGAGAATTGTTACATATTAATAGGTCATTTGTTAGTAAAGAACTGGCCATTTATCTATTACAAGAAAAGAAATTATTCACAAAGGTAAAAGAAAAGTTCAAAGCAGATAAGAAAAGAACAATTAAATCTAAAGAATTCAAGAAAATAGTTAAACATGTTAGGTCAAGATTAAGAGAGTTATTTGGAGTTTTCTATGCAAGGGGTTTTGAGAATACAGAAGAGTTAATTAACTCCATTGTTTCAGATAATGCAGAACAAATTGCATTCGAATTATTAAAACTACATAGATCTTCTAAAGAAAGATTAAGATATTATGAAGAGATTTATGACACTATTGCAAAGATGATTAAGATTAAACCAAATGTTATTCTAGATTTAGCATGCGGATATAATGGTTTTAGTTATTTCTTTATGAAAGAGAGTTTTCAGTTTTCCCCTGACTATGTTTGTTGTGATTTAAGTAATAAAGATGTTCTTCTATATAGCAAGTTTTTTCAGAATGCAGAGATAAAAGGTAATGCTTTTTACTGTAATCTTACTGTAGACATTAGTAAAGTAAAAAAAGTAAAAGCAGATATTTGTTTCCTGCTAAAAACTCTAGATTCTATAGAAAGTGCATCAAGAAATTCTTCTGAAAGATTACTAAAAGAGATAAATACAAAGTATTTTGTTGTTTCTTTTCCGACTAAGAGTATTGGTGGAAACAAAACTATTGCTAAAACTAAGAGAGCTTGGTTTTTCAAACTTCTAGAAAGATTAAACTACACTTATGAAGAGTTTTCTATACATAATGAGATATTCTTTGTTGTTAAGAAAGGGTAATTTTATTTCAAACCAAATCGTCTTATGGTCTTACATTCACCACATGTGTAAATCAATCTAGAACTGTGGACTCTTACTCTGCAATTTTTCCCTGGCACCATAAACTTATGACACTTTTTACAGAGTCTCCTCTTGATTGTAGGGTCGAGTTTTACTTTATACTTGAGTTTTAATCTGTGTGCAAGCTCTGCATACCTATGGCTTCTTTCAGGATGATCAGAAAAGTTTTTTTCAGCTTCTTTTAGGAGAATATTAATCCTTTCTTCTGCAATCTTTTCATACTTATTTCTATTGTGTGCAAATATTCTCTTTTTTCTTTTTGAAACTTTGTCAGGCATAGTTATACTAACTACTTATTCCTTTAAAAAGTTAATCGCAAAGTTTTTATAGTTATACACCTTCTGCTATATTAGGGGTAATTATGGGTCTTTTTAAGAAGAAACAACAAGTTGTGAATATTATTGAACTACCGGAAGTTAAAGGTTTTATAGATCACACTTTTGAAACACTAGAAAACTACCCTAAGTTTCATAAAATTAAAGAAAGTTTTAATTATGAGGTTGCTAAGCTTAAATCTTATTCTGAATTATTATTAGGTCCTGACTTTGAAAAAAGAGTAACTCAAGATAAAGAGTATTTTAAGAAGAGTGCAATTAAAGCAAATAATTTAATAGATAATTTTTTAGTGCAAATAACTTTACCAAAGTCAATTTCTAAGTTAGCAAATTTTGTAAATGATTCAATTACAATAATAGAAGAATTTGATAACCAAATTTCAGTGCCACTTAATCATCTTAATGATATAATGCCAAAACTTCTTCATAGAATAAGGTTAAAGATCGATGCAATCAGTGAGGTATTTGCAGAATTTAATATGTTTATAGATTCAGACAATATAAAGACAATAAAAACTATTAGTGATTTAATCACCGAATATTATTCTCTTGAAAAGAAGATTGCTTCTCTTAGAGAGCAAAGAATTCCAATACTTGATGAACTTACACAGGTTAGCATGATGAAGGACAGGGTTGAGGCAAGACTTAACTCCTTCAAATCAAAAAGAAGTATGGGCAATCTATCTGAACTAATGATTGAGAGAGATAAAATAAGAGAAGAAATAAATAAACTATCGTCTGTGCTCAGAGTAAAGTTGTCTTACATAAATGAGCTTCTCAACGATAAAGATCATTCTAAAATTAAAGATTGGATTATGAAATTTATATCTGGACAAGATGAGGATATTACAGAAGAAATATTTTCTGATATAAAGAATAATATAAAAGATGTAAGTTCTGGTGATGAAAAATTAAAAGAGTTAATTATTCTGGTGCTTTCTTTTGAGGATAAAGTTAAAGAGTGTGCTGAACAGCTAAAAAACATAGGTTCTCGTCTTCACGATAATATTCTTTACTTAAATGTTAAGGAGCAAGAAGATTCATTTGACTTGTGGAATTCTAGATTCAAAGATCTAAAAAGTAAAATAAGAGAAATCGACAATACTATTTCTGATATAAGTCTTAACTTAGTAAAACAAAACATAAACAAAGAAGTGCAGAAGCTTTCTCCTAACACGATTGTTGAATAGTTTAAAATTATGTTCTATTTCGCAGTTCTGAACCACCTACTTTGTGTGTGAACCAAAACTGTGCCCAATAATTAAGATTATTGGCACCTCGAGTAAAACTCTGCGGCTTCATTTGGCCTGCCACCATTGCCTTGCAATGTTGCTCAACAATTCTTTTAGGAATTCTTGGCACCACAGGTGACATTGGTGGCACAGACGAACAAAATTTTAAAATAGTTTTTTAAATACAAAGTTTTTCTAATATGCTATGGCTGAGAATAAAGAACTTAGGAAATTTTATGATTTTTTTGACGATTTTGGTTTAGATAGACCTATATTAGATGAACTTGGTGTTATAATTAAAAAATCAAGATATGTTTTTGCTGCAAGTTTAGAACTTAAAAATAATATGGAACTTTTTTCAACTGATTTTTTCTCAATAGGAACTCCTCTTGGCGAGATAAAAAAAGATTTTATTCCCACTCCAGAATTCATTGACTTTCTATCAAAGCATTCAGCTAGAAAAGTAATTGTTGACGATAAAAGTGAATGGATGTTTCTCTGCAAAAAAGACATTTTCAAGAAAGGGTTAAAAAAGAGTTTTCTTAAAAAGAATCAAGGAAGAGTTTTTGTGCAGAATAGACTTAATGAAAACTTAGGTATGGCAAAATTTGTCAGAGAAGGAAATGTTGCACTAAAACATCTTGTAGATAAAGGCGCGTACATTAGAAAAGAAGTATAAAATGGCAAACAAAATTCTTCATCAAAGAAACTTGCAGTCTCCAAAGAGTTATGCCAGTGGTAAAAAGTCCTATGGTAAGCACGAAGATATGTTTCTAAAAGAAGTTAGACTTAACCAAGACCTGCATTTATCTCACGATATTATCCCTAAAGAAGAATTAAACAAACAGGGAAAGATAAAAACAAAGAAAGATAAAGATGCATATATTTTTGATGCAAGTTTTACAGATAATTTTAATAATTTAACAAGAGCTGCACAAATAATTAATCTGAAGGATGCAGCAGTTATTCTCGCTGAAACAGGAATTACAAATGAAAGTATTATTTTTGATTCTGGCTCTGGCTCAGGAGGTTTAGCATTATTTCTTGCAAAACATGCAAAAGAAATTTATTCTTTTGACATTAAAGAAGAGCATCTAGATGCTTGCAAAAAGAATAAAAAGTTTCTAAACATTGATAATGTTAATTTTTACAAAGCAGACATCACTAATACAAAAGAAATTAAAGATATTGTTAAAGAAATAAAGTGTGATGTTTTCACAATTGATGTTCTAAAACCGGTTAATGCAATTGATACTGTTAGAGCATTTCTAAAACTTAGTGGTTATGCAGTATTCTATGTTACTCAACTTAACCAGGCAAAAGAAGTTGTTGTTACACTTGATGAATCTGATGATTTCTCTGTGATAACCACAAAAGAAATTCTGCATAGAGAGTGGGACCTGCATAATAAGAAATGCAAGCCCAAAGGTTTAACTCATAATCATACTGGTTTCTTAGTATTTGCAAGAAAAGTTAATTAATCAAAATTATCAAGAAGATTTGCCGGGCATAAAGAGTTTAATTCTTTATATTTACTTCTGAACTCAATATCTATTCCTAAAGTATTATAAAGAAATATTCTGCCATTAAAATCTTTTTCTAGATTTCTTAATAATTCTCTATCATCGTTTATATTAGGAGAAACAATTATAGTTTTGAAATTATTAATATCCCCTTTTTTATAATTATTAATAATTTTGTCTTCGTTTTCTATTGTAAGAATATCTTCTTTTCCTATATTTTTCTGTTTAGCGTAATAACAAACAAATACATATTTATCTTTTATTGGGTTATCGCAGAATTTCAGATTTTTTTGAAATTCTCCGTATTTCCATGATTTATTTTCAAACAATAAAAGAACTTCTTCTTTTTGAACATTTTCTCCTAGGTCGCTCATAAGCAACGAAAACGCATAATACCATTTAAACCTTTCTTTTATTAAACAACAACCTTTATAAACAGAAAATTAATAAATTAAGATGTTAATATTTAGTAAATAATAATTATATAATCATTATACAAAGAGGTGTTTGAGTGGACAGGAATTCAGAATTTATTCTATGGTTTGATCAATTGGGTATTGAAGATGTTCCATTAGTCGGTGGAAAAAATGCATCATTGGGTGAAATGTATAAAATTCTTAATCCTAAGGGTGTTAATATTCCAAATGGTTTCGCAGTTACTGCATTTGCATACCGTTTTCTATTGGAAAGAATGGGTATAAGAGACCAAATCAAACAGATTCTTTCAGATCTCAACACAAAAGATTTACACAATCTTCAAGATAGAGGAGAAAAAGTTAGAAGATTAGTTCGAACAACTGAAATCCCTGAAAGCCTAAGAAAAGAAATTGTTAAAGCATATGATAATCTTTGTAAACAATACGGGAAAGATACAGATGTTGCAGTAAGATCCTCAGCAACTGCAGAAGATTTGCCTGATGCAAGTTTTGCAGGACAACAGGATACTTATCTTAATATTCGAGGTGCAGAAGAACTAATAGATTCTTGTAAAAGATGTTTTGCCTCATTATTCACAAATAGAGCAATTTCTTACAGAGAAGAAAAGGGCTTTGATCATTTCTCAATTGCACTTTCCATTGGTGTGCAAAAAATGGTTAGGTCAGATATTGCTTCTAGTGGGGTGATGTTTTCATTGGATACTGAATCTGGATTTGAAGATGTTGTATTTATTACAGGCGCCTATGGTTTAGGTGAAAACGTTGTTCAGGGTGCAGTAAACCCTGATGAGTTTTATGTTTTCAAGCCAACACTAAAACAAGGTTTTAAGCCTATTATTTCTAAAAAAGTTGGTAGTAAAGAAATAAAAATGATTTACACTAAAGATGGTAAACATCCAACTAAAAATGTTAGTGTTGATCCGGTTCACAAAAAACAGTTTTGTGTTAGTGATGATGAAATTCTAACTTTGGCTAATTGGGCATGCATTATTGAAGATCATTATTCTGAAAAAGCAGGCCATCATAAACCCATGGATATGGAATGGGCTAAAGATGGTATAACAAAAGAATTATTTATTGTTCAAGCTCGACCAGAAACAGTTCATAGCCAAAAAAATAAAAACCAACTTGAAGAATATGTTCTAAAAGAAAAATCAAAAGTTCTTGTTGAAGGAAGAAGTGTTGGTTCAAGAATTGGTGCAGGAAAAGTTAATGTAATTAAAGATGTTAAAGATATTCATGGGTTCAAAGAAGGAGAAGTTCTTGTTACAGACATGACTGATCCTGATTGGGAGCCAATAATGAAGATTGCTTCTGCTATTGTGACTAATAGAGGTGGAAGGACTTGTCATGCTGCAATTATTTCAAGAGAATTAGGAATTCCTTGTGTTGTTGGAACAAAGAACGGAACAGAAATATTAAGTTCAGGTCAAGAAGTTACCTCAAGTTGTTCTGAAGGGGATGTCGGTAAAATCTATGAGGGCATATTAAAGTTCGAAATAGAAAGACATGATCTGGGAAATCTTCCAGAAACAAAAACAAAAATAATGATGAACGTGGGAAATCCCGAAGAGGCATTTGAATTTAGTTTTATTCCTAACCAAGGTGTTGGTCTTGCAAGAGAAGAATTTATTATTAATTCTTACATAAAGATTCATCCATTGGCACTGCTTCATTTCGATCATGTGTATGGTGAGGATAAAGAAAAAATTGAAGAGCTAACTGCTGCCTATGATGATAAGAAGCAGTATTTTATCGACATGCTTGCTCAAGGAATTGGTAAGATTGCAGCTGCATTCTATCCAAAGAAAGTTATTCTAAGGCTTAGTGATTTCAAAAGTGATGAATATGCAAATCTAATTGGTGGAACATATTTTGAGCCATCTGAAGATAATCCTATGATTGGTTGGCGAGGAGCATCAAGATATTATGATGAAAATTATAAAGAAGCTTTTGCACTGGAGTGTGAAGCAATAAAAAAAGTTCGAGGTGAGTACGGATTAAAGAATGTTATAATTATGATTCCTTTCTGTAGAACCATAGCTGAAGCACACAGTGTTATTGCAGAAATAGAAAAATCTGGTCTAAAACATCATGAAGATGGTCTACAAATTTATGGTATGTGTGAAATTCCTTCTAATGTTATTCTTGCAGAAGAGTTCCTAGATATTTTCGATGGGTTTAGCATAGGTAGTAATGATCTAACTCAGTTAATTCTTGGTCTTGACAGAAACTCTGAAATAGTTTCTCATATTTATGATGAAAGAAATCCTGCAGTCAAAAAATTAATTGCAGATGTAATTAGAGTTGCAAATAAAAAAGGAAAATACATTGGTATTTGTGGTCAAGCACCAAGTGATTACCCAGAGTTTGCACAGTTCTTAGTTGAGAAAGGTATTCAATCAATAAGTCTTAATCCTGACACTGTAATTAAGACCACTTTGAAGATTGCAGAGACTGAGAAGAGTTTAGGTTGAAATCATCTTCCATAATGTTTAATGATTGTAACAATTCCTTCGTTTGCGTTTACTTCTACGTAGTCTCCGTCTTTTAGGCTTATTGTTGCATTCTTTGTTCCAATTATACAAGGGATTCCTAGCTCTCTTGAAATTATTGCTGCATGGCAGGTTATTCCCCCTTCATTTGTAATTATTGCTGAAGCTTTTTTTATCAGCGGAATAAATTCTGGCCGAGTCATAGAAGTAATAAGGACTTCACCTTTTTTAAAAGATTTAAATTGGCTCTGATTCAAAATTATTCTTGCATTTCCTTTAGCAAATCCTTGCTGCGCACAATTTCCTTTTATTTTATTGATTTTGTTCTTAGACTTATCCTTATTTATAACTTCAAATATTTCTTTTTTTGCTTTCTCATAATTTACATATTCTATTTTGGTAAAATTTTTATCAAAGTATATTGCACAGCCTTGCTTTCTTTTTTTTAATATTTGCACAAAATTATTTTTTTTATAATCTTTAGTAACAAAATCAGAATACATTGAGTAGTGAATTAAGTTTTCATTTAACTTTTCTCTTTTAAATATTTCTCTTAAAACATTAGAAAGCATAGTAATTAACATGTATGTGTCTTTTTTTCTTGTATCTCTCAGCCAGATAGATATTCTAATAAAATCAAATAAATCTTTAACTTTTCCTGATAAACTATCCCTAAACTTTTTTATTATTTTTTGGTTATTAACATTTTGTTCTTTTATTCTTCTTTGATTTTTTTTTAATTTATTAAGAATTTTCTCTTTTTTATTTATATCCAAAAGGGTTTTACATTCTTTTAATGTGGGGGCAACACAATAATCACTAAAGGCCCATTGAATGTTATATATTTCTTTTTTATTAGATTCTATTAAACTTTTGTTTATATCAAACATAAATGTTTCAAAATCAATTAGTGAGCTGGTTTTAATGAATAAATCAAAATTTATTTTAGGCTTTAAGGCATTAAAATATTCTCTGATTGTATCTTCATCTAATGCCTCACAAAATAAAGTAATTGGCTGCATATCTCTAAGTAGCTCAAACAAATTCAGTGCAGTTTTCTCAAGTTGTTGGCTATTTAATAATTTGAGTTTATCAAGATTATTTTTTTTATATAAATCTCTAACCTTTTTTTGTATTTCTTTGAACTCTTTTAATTCAGTAAAATTATTTTTGTTTTTTATATATTTATTTAATGTTTGAGTAGATGATTCCTTGTAAGTTTTATGACTTGCAAATCCAATGGCTTTTTTATTTTTTAATAATAGTATAAGAGAACCATAATATCCTTTAAAATATTTTGGGAATATTGGCGAGTTAGTTAATAAACAAGATGTTCCAAGACCTAATGCTGAAAATATTCCTTCTGCACTATCTATTTTTTCCCCTTCATGATCTTTTAGGAATTTTTGTATTAAATTTTCTCTTTTGCTTATATTATTTAGAACATCTTCATCTTTAATTTTTTTTAGCGTAGTAATAGGTCTACTCTGCGTAATAAACAACTTTCCTTTCTCATATGCCCATTCAATATCGCACGGGAATTCATAATGATCTTCTATTTGAACTATTATCTTACTAAGTTTTTTTATTAGTTTGTCAGATAGTTTTTGTTTCTGTTTTAAGGTTACTCCAATTTTTCTCCATGCAACATTCTTATTGCTTGTTTTGAAAAGTGCTCTTTTTTGCTCATTAACATTCTTTTCTTCAATCTCTAAATCACTTTTTGTAATAACATAATTATCTGGAGTTACTGAGCCAGAAACAATTGCTTCACCAAGCCCATATCCTGCTTCAATTAATATATGATTTCTGTTTTCAGTTACAGGATGAACACTAAAGGCAATACCTGAGATTTCAGACTGAACCATTTTTTGAACAATCACAGCAACAGATATTTGTGTTTTATGTAATCCTTTTTCAAATCTATAAGTAATTGCTCTTGGACTAAATAATGAAGCCCAGCATTTCTTTATATTCTCAATTAGGTTATCTTTATTTGTGTTTAGAAAAGTGTCAAGTTGTCCTGCCCATGATGCTTCTGCAGAGTCCTCAGCTGTGGCTGATGATCTAACTGCAACAAATTCTGATCCTAGTTTGTCAAATTCAGATAAAATTTCTTTCTGAAGTTTAACTGGTAATTTCTCTGAAATAATCATTGAGTTAATCTTTTTTGAGGTTTTTTTAACAGAATTAATATTATTAATATCAACTTTTGACAATTCTTTCTCAATTTTTGATTTTATTCTTGTTGTTTTAATGAACTCTTCAAATGTTTCAGAAGTAATTACAAATCCTCCAGGTACAGGGATGCCTGCTTGAGTCATCTCGCCAAGCGAAGCCCCTTTTCCGCCTGCAATATCTGCATCTGTTTTTGAGATTTCTTTAAACTTTTGTGTATGCATAAAGGGTTTAAACCGTTATAATATTATAAATGTATTTGTTGGGTTGCTAATATATCTAAACCTTCTTAGTACCAGCAACTAACTCATTCAGAAAACTATCTAACTCAGAAATCTTCACTCTAATCTGTTTCTCTGTATCTCTATCACGAACTGTAACTGTATTATCTTTAATAGTATCATAATCTATTGTTATGCAGAATGGAGTTCCTGATTCACCTTCTCTAAGATATCTCTTACCAATACTTCCTGATTCATCATATCTGACAATAAATTTCTTACCAAGTTTTTCATAAACTTCTGTTGCCTTAGAAACAAGCTCAGGCTTTTTCATTAGAGGAAAAACCGCTGCTTTCACAGGTGCAATTCCAACAGGAATGCTAAAAACATTTTTACCATCTTTAATGTCTTTTTTTTCATAAAACATATCAAGAAGAGCAAAAACAGGTCTATCAATACCAAATGCAATCTCAATTACATGAGGAAATTCTCTTTTTCCAGTTACCTCATTAAGAACATCTAACTTAGTTTTAGAAAATTTAGCATGTTGTTTAAGATCATAATCTGTTCTGTCGTGAATACCTACAATTTCATACCATCCAAAAGTATCTAATTTAAATTCTATATCCCAGGCATCATCTGCATAAAATGCTTTTTCATCATCTCTATGTTGTCTCAGCCTTATTCTGTCAATTGGAAATCCTAATTCCAAGAATATACTGCAAGTTAAACCAAATGCATAGGCATAGGCTTTATTTTTAAGATATTTTTTATTGTATAGTTTGCCAACAGTCCATTTATTAATAGTTAGCATTTCTCCTTTTTGATCGTCTTTAGTTATTGCATTAATCTCAATGTCTTTGAATTTATCAAACCCAGAAAATTTATCTTTATCGTCTTTAAACACAACAAGTTGTGCTTCAGCTTGAGTAAATTCACGTAATCTCATCATTAATTGTCGAGGACTAATCTCGTTTCTAAATGCTTTACCAATTTGAAATATTCCAAAAGGAATTTTATTTCTAAAAAACTCCATGTATCTCTTAAAAGGCAGATAAGTTGTGGTTGCAGTTTCTGGTCGACAATAAACTTCTTTATCAACACCAACACTTGTTTTCATCATAAGATTATGATTCTTCAATTCAGAAACAAATTTTCCCTTGCAACTTGGACATGTAATGTTTTTATCCTCTATAATCTTCAAAATATCTTGTTCTTTAAAGCTTAAATTAGGGAATAAATCTTCAATAAGACCATCTGCTCTGAACAATGCATTGCATTTAGAACATTTAATTAAAGGGTCAGTAAACCCTGATAAGTGGCCTGATGCTTCCCAAACTTCTTTTGGTTGGAGAATTGGTGCTTCCATCTCCCAGAAATTTTCCTGCTGAAACTTTTTTCTTATAAAGTCTTCAACATTATTTTTTAATAGCTTCCCAAGAGGACCATAAGTGTAAAAACCCGCCATTCCTCCATAAATTTCAGGTGAAGGCCCCCAGATAAATCCTTTGTTTTGTAAAAAGTCCATTAAATCTTGCAGTAATTTTTTATTTGCCATAGTAATAATATGATTAGGCGTTCTATTTTAATACTTTTTTGTTTAGAGGCGTCTTAATTAACCACAATATTTATAAACAAATCAGGGTTCGCTATGTTCACACTTAAAATTTAAGTGTTCTATCATCTCCAAACACGTTCTCGTGTCATTAGTAAAAACAGTGAGCTTCATTGTTTTGAAAAAGATTTTGCATATAACTATTTGGTTCTATGCAAATTTATATTCCAAAATTCATAAAAAAATTTTGGTTAGTAGGAAAATTTATAGAAACACTTTTTTGACGAAAAGTGTGTGTACTATATACTCTAAATATATAAACCCACAATTCCATAAAGGCGAAAAAACGTTAAGGATTAGTATAAAAATACCCGTTGATCCTGCGGGAGATTGCTGCTATGGGGATTCGACTAAGCCATGCAAGTCTTCTAGCAATAGAGGCGGAATGCTCAGTAACACGTCATTAACATGCCCTAGAGTCAGGGATACCCTTGGGAAACTAAGGTTAATACCTGATAGGGAAAAAAATCTGGAATGATTTTTTCTTTAAACTCGCGCTCTAGGATTGGATGGCGGCTGATTAGGCTGTTGGTGAGGTAATGGCTCACCAAACCTGTGATCAGTACGGGCCTTGAGAGAGGTAGCCCGGAGAGGAACACTGAGATACTTGTTCCAGCCCTACGGGGTGCAGCAGGCGCGAAACTTCTACAATGCACGCAAGTGTGATAGGGGAATCCCTAGTGCTCATACTATGTATGGGCTTTTGCCAAAGGTAAAGTCTTTGGCGAATAAGTGATGGGCAAGACCGGTGCCAGCAGCCGCGGTAATACCGGCGTCACGAGTGGCAATCGCATTTATTGGGTCTAAAGCGTTCGTAGCCGGTTTAGTAAATCTTTTGTGAAATTGTCAGGCTTAACTTGACAACGTGCAGAAGACACTGCTAAACTAGGGACCAGGAGGGGTCAGAAGTATTTCAGGGGGAGCGGTAAAATGTTATAATCCCTGAAGGACTACCAATGGCGAAGGCATCTGACCAGAATGGATCTGACGGTGAGGAACGAAGGCCAGGGGAGCGAACCGGATTAGATACCCGAGTAGTCCTGGCAGTAAACGCTGTGAGCTAGGTGTTGCATATTCTTCGCGAATATGCAGTGTCGAAAGGAAGCTGTTAAGCTCACCACCTGGGAAGTACGGTCGCAAGACTGAAACTTTAAGGAATTGGCGGGGGAGCACCACAAGGGGTGCGGCGTGCAGTTTAATCTAACTCAACGCAGAAAACCTCACTAGAGGCGACGGCAGAATGAAGGTCAGTCTGAAGGGCTTACCTGACGAGCCGAGAGGTAGTGCATGGCCGCCGTCAGCTCGTGCCGCGAGGTGTCCTCTTAAGTGAGGTAACGAGCGAGACCTGTATCTATAATTGCTAACAACTCTGTATGGGGATTGAGCACATTATAGGGACTGCCCTGGAAACAGGGAGGAAGGTGCAGGCTACGGTAGGTCTGTATGCTCCGAATCTTCTAGGCTACACGCGCGCAACAATGGTAGAGACAATGGGCTGCCACTCCGAAAGGAGAAGCTAATCCTCTAAACTCTATCTTAGTTCGGATTGAGGATTGTAACTCATCCTCATGACGCCGGAATCCCTAGTAATCGGAATTCATCATATTCCGGTGAATATGTCCCTGCTCCTTGCACACACCGCCCGTCATTCCAACCGAGCAGGGTTTAAGTGAAACTTACTTTTTTTGAGCAAGCTGAACTTAAGCTCAGTGAGGCGGGACAAGTCGTCACAAGGTAGCCGTAGGGGAACCTGCGGCTGGATCACCTCCTTTTTTATTTTAATCACCTTCACAAGTGTTTTCTTATTTTCCTACTAATTTTTTATTCATAAGTTAAATCTAACATTAAATATCAGTGTTTGACTGAATGGGCTTGTAGCTCAGTCCGGTAGAGCACCGCCCTTGCAAGGCGGGGGCCTCGGGTTCGAATCCCGACGGGTCCACCATTTAATTTGAAAGATTTAATTTCAATGATATCATACTATCTACCAAGATGGTATGTACGAAAGAGATATGATTATTTTATTTCATATTTATGACATCATGCATAGGAAAATTAGACTAGTTTAATATAGATTAAACCTATATAAAATAATATACTAAGATTAAAACTACGCTTTTAGGTGAATAGCTTGGCTCAGAAGATGATGAAGGATATGGCAAGCTGTATTAAGTCTTGGCGAGGTGCACGCAACCTTTGAACCAAGAATTTCCGAATGTGACTTCACATTTATGCTGAAAAGCAGGAAAACTCAGGGAATTGAAACGTCTTAGTACCTGAAGGAAAATAAATCAATTGAGATGCTGTGAGTAAAGGCGATTGAAAGCAGTATAAGGCAAACTGAATCTGGTACTGAAAAGTATTAGACATGTGGTGTTGTAGGATTCTCTTTAGAGCTCTAGTCTGCTGATTCGAAGTTTTTTGGAACATTATACCAAAGAGGGTGATAGTCCCGTAGAATAAAGCAGAAGGGTTTTGAGAATATCCTGAGTAGTGTATTTTGGAAATAATGCATGAAATTTGGGAGGCATCAACTTCCAACCTTAAATACTTTCTGAGACCGATAGAGTACTAGTACCGTGAGGGAAAGCTGAAAAGAACTCTTGACTGAGAGTTAAAAGATCTTGAAACCTAATAGTTATGGAGAGTTACGCTTCTTAGGAAGTGTGACGTGCGTTTTGAATAACGTGCCAGGGAGTTTATCTGAGTGGCGAGGGTAATCTGAATAAGAGTACCCTTAGGGAAACCAAATGTTCGCAGTTTACGAGGAACAAGGTGTGAAAGTGCCTATAGTCACTCGGGTAAGACCCGAAGCCGAACGATCTAATCCTGAGCAAGGTGAAGTCCCTGTAATAAGGGGTGGAGGCCTGAAGAATTGCTATGGACAAGTGCTATTATGACTTGGGATTAGGGGTGAAAAGCCAATCGAGTTCGGAGATAGCTGGTTCCTACCAAAGTTGGCCGTAGTCAAGCCTCGGTGGAGATAGTTAGAATGGTAGAGCTACGGATTGAAGATTTAGGGGGAGAAATCCTTCGGTTTTTTGTCCAACTCCAAATGTTCTAACATCGTAGAAGCTGGGAGACGGGGGCTCGTGGTAAGCGTGAGTCCCGAAAGGGGAACAACCCAGACTGTAGTTAAGGTCCCTAAATACCGATTAAGTGTTAAAGGGTAAAAATTGTCCATGGCCGAAGACAGTGAGGAGGTTGGCTTAGAAGCAGCCATCCTTTAAAAAGTGCGTAACAGCTTACTTTTCGAGGCTGTGGGTGTTGAAAATGGACGGGGCTAAATTGGTTACCGATACTACAGAGCTCTGTAAAGAGTATGATAGGTAGGCGTTGTGATGGAGTAGAACCATCTTTGCAAGAAGATGTGAATCCTACACAAATGAAAATCCTGGTAGTAGTAGGATCTTAGTACTGTGAGAATCAGTATCACCGTAAGGGCAAGGGTTCCTCAACAATGCAAATCAGTTGAGGGTTAGTTGATCCTAACCCAGTTCCTAATTGGAATGAGGGGAAAGGGAAACAGGTTAATATTCCTGTACCATTTAGATATGTGCGGCAACGCAAGATCAATTTCTGACACTTTGGGCTAGGCAGACATATTCTATCGAATATGCTAATAAGGATAAAATAAAGGAGTATTGTTATGATGAGAATTTGTTTAAACCTTAGAACAGTGTGCATTTGTACATTCTGCTAATGCCTTGAGTCCGTGAAAAAGGAATTGGTATAGATTCTAAATGTTCATACCCAGAACCGGCACAGGTGCCCCTAGGTGAGAAGCCTAAGGTGTGTAGGGATAATCTAGTCAAGGGAATTCGGCAAATTAGCCCCGTACCTTCGGTATAAGGGGTCCCTACTTTTGTATTCGTATGAGTGCGATTGTAGGGTGAAATTACAAGGATGGTCCGACTGTTTAACAAAAACATAACCAACTGCTAGGCTGTAAAGCTGTGTATAGTTGGTGACGTCTGCCCAGTGTCAGTACCTTAAGCCTTCTTTCAAGGGGGTGAAGGGCTGATAAACGGCGGGGGTAACTATAACTCTCTTAAGGTAGCGAAATGCCTTGCCGTTTGAATGACGGCCTGCATGAATGGCGTAACGAGATCATCGCTGTCCCTGACTAGAACCCTCCGAATTTTCTATTCTGGTGCAAAGGCCAGAGATTCCCAGTGGGAAGTGAAGACCCCGTGAAACTTTACTGTAGCCTGTTGTTGTGTTACGGAATTTGTTGTATAGTGTAAGTGGGAGTTGTTATGATTTAGGCGCCAGCCTGAATATAGACACCAATGTAACACCACTCTTCAAATTCTGTGATGCTTATTTGCAATGCAAAGACATCAATTGGTGGACAGTTTGGCTGGGGTGGCACCCCACTGAAATGATATCAGTGGGGCCCAAAGGTCTGCTCAGGTGGGTCAGAAATCCACCGTAGAGTGCAAGAGCAAAAGTCGGCCTGATTGGGTTTCTAACAAGTGGAAATCCAAAGTAGAAATACTGGTCTAGCGATCTGTTAGTTCTCCTTGATGGGGGCTAGCATTGACCGAAAAGTTACTCCGGGGATAACAGAGTTGTCGCGCCCGAGAGCCCACATCGACGGCGCGGCTTGCTACATCGCTGTCGGCTCTTCCTATCCTGGATGTGCAGAAGCATCCAAGGGTGGGGGTGTTCACCCATCAAAAGGGATCGTGAGCTGGGTTCAGAACGCTGTGAGGCAGTTTGTTTAATATCTACTGGGAATGTTGAATGTCTGATGGGAAGGACCATTTAGTACGAGAGGAACGATGGTTCGAAGCCACTGGTGTATCAGTTATCTGATAAGGTAAGCTGAGCAGCTACGCTTTAAGGGATAAGTGCTGAAAGCATCTAAGCACGAAACCCACCTAGAAAAGAGACATGAGAACGCCTATAGAAGATGGGTTTGATAGGACTGGCGTGTAAGTGCCAAGCTTCGGCGAGGTATTCAGCGTGCAGTTACTAATAAGTTCGCTTTAATCTTTTTTTAGTCTAATTTTCCTATGCATGATTCATTTTTTTCTTCATGCATTTTTCTCAAAGTAGATTGCACTATATTCTTTTCTATCACAATATTTATAAATAAGTTAATTAAATAATATAAATAAATTAAATAATACAACTTAATTAACTAAGTTAACTAAACTAACTTAGTAAATGAGATTGACCCTGCACATATTAGTTAACTTATTAAATGGTAAGTGTAATAATCTGCTGTACGGGGAGTAGGTGTAAAATGGTAAATGTAAATATTGCTATTTCAAATAAATTGCACAAAAAGATGAAAATTAAGTGTGCAATAGATAATTTTACAATTAAAGATTATATAGTCAAAGTTTTATCTAAGGAAATTAAATAGTAACTAAATATTAATATATGAGAAAACAAAGATGGTCAATATAAATATAGAGATTCCTGATGAATTGCATAAGAAAATAAAAATCTATTGTGCTATGAATGATATTACAATTAAGGATTTCGTTATTTCTTCATTAACTAAAAATCTTAAATCAAGGAGTAAAACTAAATGAGTCAGGATCCAAAGAATAAAAAGGAGAAAAAGAAAAAACTTGAGGATTTGTTAAGGCATTCTTCATTTATATTTTTATTCTTACTATTTGCATTCCTGATAGTAAGTTATGGCTCTGAAGAACTTTCATTTATGAGAATAACAGGCTTAGTTTCTTTTAATGGTGGTGAACCTGCAATGGGTTCTGTTTATACTACTGATGATTTAAATTGTTCTTGGTCTCAGGATGATACAATAAACATAACTCTTGTTTGGTTAAATGGTACTGACCCAGTTATTACCTTAAGAGGTAACACTACTAACCTTATCAGCCCTCAAATTTTAGATTCATCTTATACTCAAAAAGATGAGACTTGGTTTTGTAGAGTTACTCTATTTAATTCAACAGATAATGTAACAAATGAAGTAAATATTACAGTAGATAATTCTCCGCCAATTAACCTTAAAGTGTACTATGTTGGTGAAGTGGATTCAACTTTTACAATTTATGAAGATATAGAATATAATTTAATAATTAATGCAACAGATGCAGATAATGATACCCTTATTTATTCAATTGAGGACGAAACTAATTCTTTAGATATTTGTTCTGTTGAGCCCTATACAGGGTATATTAATTGTAGTGTTGATCATGACACTTTGTTGAGTGCGGGAAATGAAACAACAAAATATCAATATGATACCCAGTTTCAAGCAACTGACAATGATGAAGGTGGTCTTCCTAATAAGCTTATAGACTTCACATTAATTCCTGTAAATGATGAACCTGTAATTACACTTGTTGGTTATGAACCAGACATTGATGTTGATGACACAGATTATACACAAGCGTTTACTGTTACAGATGAGGAAAATAATTCATATATTCTCTCAGTTGTTAATAATGATTTAGATGCTCCTGGAAGTTTAAGTTATGTTGAAGTTAATAATGTTACGAATGAGATATATTTTAACACAACTGATGGTAGTGCGGCAATTGCAGATTTTGGTAATTACTCTATAAATATTACTGCAGTAGATGCTAGTGATAGTAGTGTTAATACTACTCTTGTTTATAATTTGACCATTGAAAGTACAAATCATGATCCTAATATAACTCAAATAATTCAGTATATAACCGGTGTTCAAGGTCAACCATTTGTATTACAGTTTCATGCAACTGATGCAGATATTGGTGTCGGTGAAAATCTTAGTTTTAATGCAAGCAAGACTAGTTTTGATGTCTTTTCAAACTTTGTTAATTATACAATTAATGATGTAGGTCATTATAATGCAACAATAAATATAACTGCACTTAGTAACACTAATATTGTTGAAAGAAACTTTACTGTTACTGTAACTGACCAATTTAGTGCGTGGGATAGCACAGTAATTAATGCAGAACTTAATAATACTAATGATTATCCTATAATAAGTGATAATAGTACTAATGAAAATAATACTTTTGTATGGTCTCAAAATATATCTAATGTTAGTGCATATTTCTACACTCATTTTATTTATGTAATTAATGGAAGCGACATTGATAATCTTACTTATGAAGGGGAGAATATTACATATACTATGAATTATTCAGGAGATTATTTTAATCTTTCAAGTGATGGAGTGTTTACTTTTTATACAACTAACACTTCATTAATTAACAATACCTACTATTTTAATATTACTCTAACTGATGATGGAACAAGTAATTCCCAAGCAGGAACTCCTTTATCAACATCTGAAGTGTTAGTATTAAATGTTCTTAATAATTCTCTACCATACTTTATTTATGGTTTAGATAATGTTAACTGTTCTGAAGATATTGAATGCTCTTTTAATGTTACTGGAACTGATGATGATCCAGGAGATTCTGTTAATTATTCAGTAGAGTCAATAACTATAATTAATAACTCTGGAAACTCTTCATTTACTTTCAATATTAGTCAATCTGATGGAGTTATAAATTTTACACCTGAGCAATTAGTTGTTGGTAATTATTTAATTAACTTAAGTTTAGCAGATCAAAGAGGTGCAGTTATTTACGACTCATTCAATTTATCAATAAATAATACTAATGATGCACCTACTTTTGTAAGTTTGCCAATTGTTTTTCCAGATAGGTCTGCTGAAGGTATATTTTACCAAATTCCTTTCTCATCAACAACTCTTGCTGATGCAGATGATGAAGATCTCTACTTGGTTAATCCAACAGAGGTTTTGAACTATAGTTTTAATATAACCCCCACTACCCCAGATGTATTTTCAATAAATCCCTCAACAGGAGACATTACAATTGATACTTCTGTGGCTGATTGTGCAAATAAAACTTACAATGTTACTATAATAGTTACTGATTCTGCAGGAGCTGATAACACAGCAGATACTAATTTTACAATATATTTGAGAAATGATCCTCCAGAAATACAGGAGATATATCCTTATGGTGATGAGAATGATAGTTATAATGTTGTGTATGATTGGTACACAACAAACCAAACTTCTGGCGGTACAACCACTTTTGTAGAATCTGAAAATACAACCATAATATTTAATCATACAACTAATGATAGTGATTCCACTATGAGTTATAATTGGTCAATTGATGGAATTCCTATAACTGATTCAAGTTTAATAGAAAGCAATCACACTCTTAATTACACTTTTGATTTTTTTAGTAATGGGTCTTATGAAATATTCTTAGAAATTTCAGATGACACTTTTAATAATGCAAACTGGACCTGGGACGTTAATATTACTAATGTTAATCGTCCTCCAATATTAAATAATTCACTAGCAAACTTTACAGGTAATCGTTCTATTGATGGATCAATCATGGTTCCTGACTATTTTACAATATCTAGTTTTAGCTCAGGATTACAGAGGTTTTATGACCCTGATTTTGATACAAATGGAGATTGGTTATTAGGTGATAACGAAACTTCTGGGTTGAGTTATGTATATACTTCAGGTTGTAATAGTTATATAACTTTTACAATTAGTGGTGATGATATCACTCTGAAAGGTTTAGCTGAAGGTGAGTGTTCTGTTACTTTTACTGCAGAAGATTCTTTTGGTGAAGTTGTAGCAAGTAATGAAGTTTTCATTAATGTTTCTGCAGAATATGAAGAGCCTAATACTCCTCAAGGAGGAACAACCAATAATCCTACTATTCTTCCTTTAAATGATGATGATGATCCTGTACCTCTTGAGATAATTAGTGCAAAGAGTGTTGTAATGTATCAAAATCAAACAATAATAATTCCTATCGAGCTAAAAAATAATTGGACAGGGGCATTAGATGATATTTCATTATATGTTACAACAGATGAAGAAGATGTAGAATATGTTTTAAGTCAAGATTTTTTTGATTTTATTCCAGTTGGTGATAGTGAGATGGTTAATTTAACATTAAGAAATTATAGAGAACCAGGAAGTTATGAGTTAAATGTGCACGCAAATGTTACTGACCCTGATTTTAGTGATAGTGCTCTTATAATAATTAATTCTTTAGAAGAAAAACATGAGGGAGAAACCCTTGAAACAAAACTTTCTTTTGCAAGAGATTTACTTGACAATAATGGTGAGTGTCAAGAGTTAGTAGAGTTATTAAGAAAGGCAGAAGATAGTCTAGCTGAGGGTAATCAAGAAGCAACTTCAAAGTTCTTAGATGTTGCAATAAATGGTTGTAAGCACATGATTGCAGAATACAATAAAGAAACAATAAACAGAGAGCCAGGAAGGATAAGTTTAGTTTTAGGTCGTGATTTCCTAAAGGATTTGTTGAATAATAGAACAAAATTAATGATAATTGGAGTTATTATTTTAGTTTTAGTTGTTGCACTTATATTTGTTAGAAAATGGATGTTAAAGAAGAAAAAACCTGAGTTTACAGATATTGAACAAGAACATAAAGAAATAAGTAAAGAAGAATATAAATAAATATTAGGTGAGAAAGCTTTTAAATTGTCATATCAATATATTTTAAGAAGCTGAAGGTTAATAAAATGCATAAAAAAGAGGGAGATTCATTAATTAGTGAACTTAAGAAAGTAGTTATTAGAAAATCAGATTATCTCTTGTCAAAGAAGATAATTCTTGAGAGTGAAATTTATTCTTTGATTAAATTGTTCTTCAAGAGTTACTTTGAAATTGACTATGAATTGTCTTTTATTGATTTAGTAGATTATATTTATAAGATTAATCTTAAAGATGAAATTAAAGATAAAACAGTAGCATTTCTCAATAACTTAAACAAGATGGTTTATTCTGGTGTTGAATTTTCTCGTGAAGAATTCCATTCAATAATTTCTGAGTTTAAGGATTTGGTTGGTGATTTAATAAAAGAAAAAGAACAAGTTTCATTGTTAAAAGAAGGCCTTCAACATGCTTTAAAAACTCCCTTTATTAAACGTCTTTTTATTAAGAAGAAAAATATTAAATTAGAAAAGGATACTTCCGCAAAGAAAACTTATAGTTCAGTTAGAGAAAAACTTATTGAGAATATTAATAATTCTATAGGATATAGTTCTGTTAATCAAAATAAAGAAGAACCACTTGTAAAAGAAAAGAAGCCAGGGGACTTTCCTATTGTTAAGGAAGATAAACAAGATTCTAGTACTGATCTTTTTGATAGATATGGCCCAAATCATTCTTCAATTATTATTAAAAAAGAAATAGGAGATGATGATGTTTCTAAACAAACTCTAGATGAAAAACATAGTTTTAATTCTATTAAAGACACACCTATAACTCCTTATGAAGTAGGGAATATTAATTGGTCTGCAGATTCAGATATTGAATCATCTTCTAAACCAGATAAATCAGAAAATGAGGGATTAAATAATTCTCTTGTAAAAGAATTTATTGATACAGAGAATACCGAGGATAGATTTAATAAATATTTAGACAGGAAACAGGCAGTATTGTTTGGCAAAGAAGATCATCATGGTGAAGATTTGCTTCTTAATGCTGAGAAGTATATGGATAATACTTCAAAGAAACTTAATAAAATTATTTCTAATGCATCAAACAATCCTAAAAGTGTTTCTGGTGCAAATGTCATCTCATTTCATTTAAAGATAAATAAAATTATTGAGAAGGTGCATGAGGATATTAGCAAGAATAATATTAAACAATTAGTAATAGATTACAAGAATGCTCTTGGATTATACAAGCTTTTAACAAAAAAAGAGAAGAAATTATTTTATAGTGATTTAATGAGTGCTTACGATTTAATAAATAAACATAAAAAATAATAAAACCGAGTTGATATAAATGGAAATAAAAAATGCAAACCCTCATCAATTAGATAACTTCACAACTGATATTAAGATTGAGCCTGGATTATCTAAAGAGGTTATAAATATCAAAGAAAGAATGGATGCAGTTAAAAAAGAGATTTCTAAGATTGTTGTTGGGCAGAAGAAAATTGTTAATTATTTTTTAGAGGCTCTTCTGGCCAATGGGCACGTTCTTGTAGAAGGAGTTCCTGGACTTGCAAAAACTTTACTTGTAAGGACACTATCAGTTATAACTGGGTGTATCTTTTCAAGAATTCAGTTTACACCAGATTTGCTTCCTACAGACATTATTGGAATAACCATGTATGAAGAAGGTAAGGGATTCTATAGTGTAAAAGGTCCTATTTTTGCAAATTTTGTTCTTGCAGATGAGATTAACAGGGCACCTCCTAAAGTTCAGTCTGCACTTTTAGAGTCGATGCAGGAGAAACAGGTTACTATTGGAAAAGAAACTTTTAAGTTACCTAAACCGTTTTTTGTAATGGCAACACAGAATCCCATTGAAAATCTTGGAACATATGTTTTGCCTGAAGCACAAATTGATAGATTTCTTTTTAAGATAAGAATTTTGTACCCTTCACCTACAGAAGAGTTAGAAATTTTGCATAAGAACATGACTACTCATGACTTTTCAGAATTCAAATTATTACCTATATTAAACGAATCTGAAATAAGTAAAATGCAAGATGTAGTAAAGAAAGTTTATCTTGATAAAAAAATAGAAAGATATATTGTATCTATTGTTGATGCGACAAGAAATCCTAAAAATTATGATATAGAATTAGGAAAATATGTTGCATTTGGTGGAAGTCCTAGAAGTAGTATTGCATTGTTTATTGCATCAAAAGCTCGTGCTGCAATGAACGGACGAACTTATGTTACACCTGATGATGTAAAACAAATTGCACACAATGTTTTAAGACATAGAATTTTATTAAACTATGAAGGTCAAGCAGAAGAGATTGATACTGAATCAGTTATAGATGAGATTCTGAAGAAAGTCCCAGTAATATAATCTTAGGAAATATAATATGAAAGTAAGCAAACTTAATTTAGATTTTGATGATAAATTACGTCCAATTGAAATAACTACAAGGCAGAATCTTCTTTCAGAAATATTTGAAGGTAAGTGGGTTACAAGATATAAAGGGCAGGGCATGGAATTTTCTGAATACCGAAATTATATTTATGGTGATGATGCAAATAATATTGATTGGAAAGCGAGTTTAAGATCAAACAATCTTTTAGTCAGACAATTTGAACAAGATAGAGGTGTAAATGCATTATTTGTTTTTGATGTTAGTGATAATATGCTTTTTAGTTCTAGGAATGATGGTAAGATGAAAGTAGAGTATGCAGCAGAATTAATTGTTGGTATGGCGAGACCAATACTTAATTCAGGAAACGCCGTAGGTTTAATGATGTTTAATAATAATATTGTAAAAAAAGTTGACCCTAATATTGGTCTGGCAGTTGAGCACCAAATAAAAAATCTGTTAGCTAATCCTGAAAATTACGGTGGTGAATTTAATTTCGGTAAGATGATGAAAGTTCTCTTAAACTTAAAACAAAGAAGATTGGTTATTATAATTATTAGTGATTTTATTGGTCTTAAAAAAGGTTGGCATAAATATATTGAGATATTAAATGAGAAATATGATATAATTGGAATAATGGTTAAAGATCATAGAGATAGATATTTGCCAGAAAGGGGCCAGGTTGTTGTTCAAGATCCTTCAACTGATAAAAGGATTTATGTCGATGCTGCAAAGTATGGAAAATTATATCACGAAACTATCCTTAAAGAAGAGATTAATATAGCAAGATTATTTAAAGTTATGAAATGTGATTTGTTGAGATTAGAAACAACTGAAGATGCATTTTCAAAATTAGTTAAGTTTTTCAGAAAGAGAATTGTTGTAAACTCTTAAAGTTATGTGAGTATTGTTAAATATGATAAAAATATTTTTTGAAAATCCTGTATTCTTATGGTATTTGTTAAGTATACCTATATTAATTATTAGTCATTTCACTTTTCTTAAAAATGCTAGATTTAAAGCAATAAGATTCTCAAATTTTGACACAATACACAGATTAACTGGTGTTGGTCCAGATCAAATTATTACAAAAAATTGGTCAATATTATTAATGAGATTACTTGTTTTATTTTTTGTAATTCTTGCAATAACTAGTCCTACTATATGGTACAAAAATTTAAGTCATGACGCGGATTTTGTAATTGCAATTGACACAAGTGCATCTATGCTTGCTGATGATTTTGAACCTAATCGTCTAAGTGCAGCTAAAGAGCAGGCAAAACTTTTTGTTAAGGAAATTAGAGGAGGATCAAAAATAGGGCTTATTGATTTTGCAGGGAGTTCTTTTATTGATCAAATTCTCATTGATGATAAAAATTTAGTTATTGATAAGATTGACAACCTTAAACCCCTTGTTCTTGGTGGAACAGATCTTGCTGGCGCGATTATCAGTGGAAGTAATTTATTAGCTCTTTCTGAAAAAGGAAGAATATTGGTTTTAATGAGCGATGGTAGTAACACTGTTGATAGTTTTAGCAGAAAATCATTAGATGTAGCATTGCAATATGCTCAAGATAGTCAGATTATAATAAATACAATTGGCATTGGTTCAAATAAAGGGAATGTGGGGTATCTTCCAGAATATTATAATGTGACTGCAGTTTATGATTCAGAACAATTAAAATATATTGCTAATATGACTGAAGGACAATTCTATGATGGTAACAACATAACTTCATTTTCTGCAGCATTTGAGGATATACTAGCTAACCCACAGGAAACATATATCAGCAAAGATACAAAGTCAATACTTCTTTTAATGGCTCTGCTTATTCTATTCTTAGAATGGGGAATGATTAATACCAGATATAGACGATTACCTTAATAGCACTTTATAGGTATTATATTTAGATAGTTTTTTATATTCTTGTTGATTTCTATCATATAATGGTAGTTAATAATATAAAAAGGGCCTTGCAAGAAATTTTAGATTTTGCAGATGTTAAAATTAATGGTAATCGCCCTTGGGATATTCAAGTTCATAACAATAATTTTTATTCGAGAGTTTTAACTGGTGGTTCTCTTGCTCTAGGAGAATCTTATATGGATAAATGGTGGGATTGTAAGGCAGTTGATGAACTTATCTATAGAATTCTAAAAGCAGGATTAGATAAAAAAGTTAAAGGTTCAAAAAACCTATTTTGGCTTTTTTTAAAAGCTAAATTAACTAATAGACAAGCAAAATCAAGAGCTTTTATTGTGGGTGAGAAACATTATGATATTGGTAATGACCTTTATAAATATATGCTTGATAAAAGAATGAATTATAGTTGTGCTTATTGGAAGAACTCAAAAACTCTTTATAAAGCACAGGAAGCTAAATTAGATTTAATTTGTCAGAAGTTAAAATTAAAACCAGGAATGACTGTTTTAGATATTGGATGTGGGTGGGGTAGTTTTGCAAAATTTGCAGCAGAAAAATATAAAGTTAAAGTTTTAGGTATTACTATTTCTAAAGAGCAGGTAAAGCTTGCAAGAAAATTTTGTAAAGGTTTTGATGTTGAAATTAGGTTGCAGGATTATAGAAATCTTAAACACAAGTTTGATCGTGTTGTATCTATTGGGATGTTTGAACATGTAGGTTGCAAGAATTATAATAAGTTTTTTAAGATTGTCAATT
>Ga0207996_1000665_pt1 | contig 28849 bp, 30 predicted proteins | sample AntAceMetag02UKG_FD_184773 | JGI IMG/M metagenome (GOLD analysis project Ga0207996, IMG submission 184773) | Saline lake microbial communities from Ace Lake, Antarctica - Antarctic Ace Lake Metagenome 02UKG (SPAdes) (version 2) | ecosystem: Environmental > Aquatic > Non-marine Saline and...
AAAAAAGAAAAGGTGGCTACACAAGAATTATGCGTACAGGTTTTCGCAGAGGCGACGGAGCAAACCTGGCGATACTCGAGCTAACAGATATGCCTGTAATAGTCAAGGAAGCCAAGAAGGGCAAGAAGCTTAAAGCTGCTGTAACAACAGCGCCAGTAGAAGAGGCGAAGACAAAGAAACCGGCAAAGGAAAGCACTTCTAAGGCGTCTAAGCCTAAGAAAGAAGCTCTTGATAGCGCTGAACCTGTAAAGCAGGTGACGGCTGTACCGGTCGCGAAGAAGGAAGAGGAAAAGGGAGAAAAGATAAAAGAGCCTAAAGAAAGAAATAAAATTAAACCGTCAAAAGATGATAAGGACGGTCTGATGGGAAAATTCAAGGGCTTTTTCAAAAAAGATAAATAGTTCTTTTAGGTATGCCATATGTTTTAAAAGCAGGGTTGCTATTTTAACCCTGCTTTTTTATGCTTACATAATCCCTCACGCCTTTGCCTTTAGCAGCGCATTGGATTTTTTTGCCATGAATGAACCAGACGGCAAAAATACCTGCGCTGTGAAGGCAAGAGGCATAAGCGAGGTTCGTAGATCGTTATGAAGCTTTCAAGCGAAGAGTGTCCTATTTTTATTGACAATTTTTTTTATATAGTGTAATATTTAGTTTCAATAAAACAAATCAGGAGAATCTATATGGAACTTTCAGAACGCATAATGGGAATAAAGCCTTCGGCTACCTTGTCTATTACATCAAAGGCTAAGGCGATGAAGAGCGAGGGTATTGATGTTATAAGTTTTGGCGCGGGTGAGCCTGATTTTGATACCCCTGTGTATATAAAAGAAGCAGCTAAGACAGCGATAGACCAAGGCAAGACAAAATATACTATCAGCATAGGTACGCTACAATTAAGAGAGGCGATTTGTAATAAACTCGCGGATTTTAATAACCTGGAATATAAGCCAGAGGATATCGTCGTATCAAATGGCGCTAAGCACTCTCTGTATAATATATTTCAGGCTATATGCAACAAGGATGATGAGGTTGTGATTATCTCCCCCTACTGGGTAAGTTATGTTGAGATGGTTGCTGTTGCCGGAGGAAAACCGGTTATTGTTGATGCTCTTGCCTGTGATGGTTTTAAGGTAAGGCTTGATAATCTTGCTGCGGCATTGACAGATAAGACAAAGGCTATAATTATCAATTCTCCACTTAATCCCACAGGTTGTGTATATACAAAGGAAGAGCTTAAAGGTATCTTCAATCTGCTAAACGGAAAAGGGATAAGGATTATTAGCGACGAGATCTACGAGCGCCTTATATATGATAACTTAGAATGCGCGTCTATAGCTTCGTTAAGCCAGGAGAGCAAGGATGCGACAATTATCGTCAATGGCGTTTCAAAGACATATTCTATGACAGGATGGAGAATAGGTTATATCGCCTCAACCGATAGGGCCCTTACAAAGGCCATAAAGAATCTTCAGGATCATTCAAGCTCTAATCCTTCTTCGATAAGCCAGGAGGCAGCGTTGGCAGCGATTACAAAAGAAGACAACTCCATAGGCGAGATGAAGAAAGAGTTTGAGAAGAGAAGAGATTATATGATCAAGCGCATAGAGGCGATAGATAAGATATCCTGCGTAAAGCCGGAAGGCGCTTTTTACTGTTTTGTTGATGTCTCAGAGGTAAACAAGAACACCCTCGAGTTTGCGGACAAGCTCCTGGATGATGTGAAAGTAGCGGTTGTACCGGGAGAAGGTTTCGGTGCTCCCGGGTTTATACGATTAAGTTTTGCTACGAGTATGGAAAATATAAAAAAAGGTTTAGATAGGATTGAGAAATGGCTAAAACAATAGCGGAAAAGATATTAAGCGCTCACGCCGGCAAGGATTTAAAGTCCGGAGATTACGCGATCTGTAAGGTTGATTTCTGTTTAGGGCAAGATGGTACAAGTGGGCTTATAATTGACGCGCTGGATAAGATAAAAGCAAAAAAACTATCAGCAAGGTCTAATTTTTGCATGGTTATCGACCATAGTGCCCCGTCGCCAAATATTGGTGTATCAGCGATACACAAGAAGATGCGCGCCTTTGCTAAAAAGGAATCCCTAAAACTATATGACATAGGTTGTGGTGTGTGCCATCAGGTTGTGCTTGAGTCAGGCAATGTTCTACCTGGTAATCTTGTGGCCGGTGCTGATTCACATACCTGCACTTACGGCGCGCTGGGTGCGCTATCTACTGGTTTTGGTTCGACAGACCTTGCCATAACCCTTGCAAGCGGTAATAATTGGTTTAAGGTGCCTAAGACATTGAAGATAGTTGTAGATGGTAAGCTTGCTAAAGGCGTCTATTCAAAGGATTTGATTCTGCATATTATAGGTGATCTTACCGCGGATGGGGCTACTTATGAAGCTGTGGAATTTTATGGCCCGGCTATAAAAGCCCTCTCAATGGATGAGCGTTTCACAATATCAAATATGGCTGTCGAGATGGGTGCGAAATGTGGAATAATACCACCGGATGATAAGACGATTAAATGGTTAAAGCAGTGGACCAAAAAGACCATAAAGCCGGTTTACGCTGACAATGATGCTGTGTATGATAATATTAAACATTACGACGCGAGCAAGATAGCTCCTCAGGTAGCTATGCCTCACCAGGTCGATAATGTATGTAGCATAACCAAGCTTAAGGGCAAGCCGATACAAGAGGCATTTATCGGTACTTGTACTAACGGCAGATTAGAGGATCTAAAGATAGCTGCATCGATACTAAAAGGCAAACAGGTACATCCTGATGTCAGGCTTATCGTTGCGCCTGCTTCAAGGCCGATATTTCTTAAGGCTATGAAGGCAGGTATTGTAAAGATCCTTGTTGAATCCGGCGCGAATGTGGTTACTCCGGGTTGCGGACCATGCGTCGGTACGCATAATGGCGTGCCATCGGATGGCGAGGCTGTTCTTTCTACGGCCAATAGGAATTTTAAAGGCAGGATGGGTAATCCTAAAGCCTTTATATATCTCGCGTCTCCGGCATCGGTAGCGGTTTCTGCCATAACAGGAAAGATTACAGACCCCAGGAGTTATATTAAATGAGACTAAAAGGACAAGCACATAAATTCGGAGACGCTGTTAATACTGATTATATTATATCCGGCAGGTACAAGTTCAGGATACAGGACCCTAAGGAGCTCGCTAAGCATGTTATGGAGGATCTTAAGCCTGATTTCTATAAAACCGTAAAGAGCGGAGATTTTCTTGTAGCGGGAAGTAATTTTGGATGCGGTTCATCAAGAGAACAGGCGCCGATCGCTATCAAGGGTGCCGGTATCCAGGCGGTAATAGCAAAATCATTTGCCAGGATATTTTTTAGAAACGCTATTAACCTGGGGCTTTTGCTTATAGAATGTGACACAACCGGCTTTAAACAGGGGCATCGCTTAGAGGTTGACACTGATAAGGGTTATGTTGTTAATAAGGCAAATAACAAAAAAGTACAGATAACGCCTTTGCCTGGGTTTATGACAAGGATCATAAAAGATGGCGGCGTGGTTAAGCATTTTAAAAAGCACGGTGGTTTTAAATTATGAAGATAACGGTTATAGGTGCGGGTAATGTAGGAGCTACCTCAGCTATGAGATTGCTTGAGGCTGGCTTGGGTGACGTAGTATTGCTTGATATCGCTGAGGGTATCGCAAAGGGCAAGGCAGAAGATCTTATGGATGCCGCCTCTTTGATGGGCCATGGCAAAAATATTATAGGCACATCAGATTATAGCGATACTAAGGACAGCGACATAGTAGTAATCACGGCGGGTTTTGCCAGAAAACCGGGTATGACCAGAGAAGAACTTCTTCAGAAGAACACCTCTGTTATGAGAAGCGTAGCAAAGGGTTTTAAAGAATTTAATAATGACCCTATCGTAATAGTAGTTACGAACCCCCTTGATATAATGACGTTTCTTATATTTAAGGAGAGCATGATAGACAGCAAAAGGGTGCTTGGTATGGCCGGATGCCTTGATTCATCCAGGATGAATCTTATGGCTGAGAGGGTTTTAAATAAGCCGTTGCAGGATATGGATTCCCTTGTTTTGGGTACTCATGGTGAGACCATGGCCCCTATACTAAGTCATAGTAAAATTAACAGCGTAAGCTTCAGTGAAGCGATCAAGCCTGATGAGGCGGCACAGATAATAGAAAAGACAAAGTTGCGCGGCGCGGAGATAGTTTCATATCTTGGAACAGGAAGCGCTTTTTACGCGCCTTCCGCAGGTGTCTTTAGGATGGTAAAAGCGGTGGTTCATGATACCCAGGAGATATTGCCATGTTCCTGTTTTTTAAATGGAGAATATGGTTTTAATGATATATACCTTGGCGTACCTGCCCAGATAGGTAAGGATGGCGTTGAAGATATAATCGAATTACCTCTTAATGATGATGAAAAACAACTTCTTGAACGTGCTGCCGACTCTACCCGTAAACAGATTGCAGCACTTAAAATATAATTTGGGTTGTCAGTTTTAAAGTGTACCAATTTAAGAAATTTTAGAATTTGTAAAAATCCAAACACCAATTACGCAGGGACGCAAAAATTTTCCCAGCGAGAAATTTTTGCTCCACTTCATTCCTCGCTCTCGCATAAAGCATGATTAGGGCGAACCATGCCCGCTCGAAATGAAAAGGCCCTGTTTTAATTGGAGCTTAGATTTTTTAAGCATTTATTTCTTTATTTAATCAAGGTTAAGTGGTATTTTATTAACTGTTAGATAATTCTAAGCAGAGCAAAACCCTACTATTCGAAGCAAGAGGTCCTGCTCTGATTGCGACGCAACTATTATGTATAGATAACAATACAGCTTATGACTTTGCCTTTAGCAGCGCATTGGATTTTTTTGCTATGAATTGACCAGACGGCAAAAATACCTGCGCTGCGAAGGCAAAGGCATAAGTAGCCATCTTAACTACTAGCTTATAAAGAAGACTTAAATATGAATAGTAATTATGATATAGCGATTATAGGTGCAGGACCGGGGGGTTTTGCTGCTGCTATCAGGGCATCGGAGCTTGGGCTTAAACCTTGTGTAATCGAGGAAGATCTTACAGGAGGTACATGTCTTAATTGGGGTTGCATACCTACAAAGACTATTGTACGCAGTACAGACCTGCTTCGTGAAGTAAGGAACGCCTCTGAGTTTGGCATAAATATACCCAGTTGCGACATTGACATAAATAAGATCGTAAAGCGTAAAGACGATGTTGTGTCAAAATTACGCGCCGGGGCTGAGATGCTGCTTAAATCAAAAGGTGTAGATATTATACGCTCTAAGGCGCAACTTTCCGATGCAAACACAATAAAGATCGACAAGGGTTCAATCACCGCGAAAAATATAATAATAGCGACAGGCTCTATGCCTGCCCAGACAAGCAGTTTAAAGATTGACCATCAGGCTGTCTATTCAAGCAAGGATATGCTATCATCTGATAAGATACCAAAAAGCCTGGCTATAATAGGCGGGGGCTTTATAGGATGCGAGTTCGCCTCTATATATAATCAGCTTGGGGTAGAGGTTACCATAATAGAATTGATGGACCAGCTCCTGCCAAATTTTGATAAAGAGGTCGCGAAAAGACTAGAGCTTTCCTTTAAAAAGAGAGGCATAAAGATACAAAAAGGCGAAAAGGTAATATCACTTGAATCCAGGGCGATGGCAGAAATAGCCCTTGAAAGCGGTGATAATATAGATGCTGAAAAAGCGCTTTTGTGTATCGGACGCAGGCCTAATACTGCCGGCTTAAATCTTGAAGAAGTGGGTGTTAGGCTTGAGAATAACGCCATTTTTACAGGCAAAGACCTTAGGACGAACATACCAAATATATACGCGATAGGTGATGTAAGAGGCGGTTTTTTTCTTGCGCATGTCGCGACATACGAAGGCAAGGCCGCCTCGGAGATTATATCGGGTAACAATCCAGTAATAGATTATTCCGCTGTACCGAGCGCTATATTCACGCATCCGGAGATCGCGTGTGTCGGCATTACCGCGGATAAAGCTCAAGAAAAAGGTATCACAGCTATTACAACAAAGCTTCCCTTTGCCGCGGTGAGCAAGGCACATGTTCTTGGCGAGACCGAAGGTTTTATTAAGCTTGTGACAGAGGCGAAAACCTCTAAGGTACTGGGCGCTTTGGTATACGGCCCATCCGCAAGCGAGATTATATCGAACTTTACGATAGCTATTAGAAATTCATTAACAGCTAAAGATATATCAGCTACTATATTTGCCCACCCGACGCTTGCGGAGAGTCTGCTTGATATCGCGGACAGGGTAAGCGTGTAATTTCGGTTATCGCCAAACACCAAACGCCGAACACCGAAATAGTGCCCAATAAATTTCCAAATTACAATACTATAAAATATGGAATATAAAATAATCGATTTAGGGCTCGTTGGCTTTGATGAGGCTTACTCTGTTCAGAAAGAGGCGCTCTCATCAGTAAAGTCGGGAAAAAGCGAAGAGCTTATTATATTTGCGCAACATCACCCGGTCTTTACATTAGGCCGCTCAGGCAAAAAAGAGAACATCCTTGCCAGCGCAGAGCAGCTTAATTCTCGCGGCATAGATATTGTAAACACGGACCGTGGCGGAGACATTACTTTTCATGGTCCGGGACAGATAGTAGCCTATCCGATTCTTGACCTCAGTAAACGTTGCAAGGATATGCATAAATTCCTGCGTGATCTTGAAGAGGTCGTAATCCTGACTTTATTTGATTATGGTATCGATTCATTTAAGATAAAGGAGCGAACAGGCTGCTGGACAGATAAGGGCAAAATAACTTCCATAGGTGTAGCGGCAAGTGGCTGGGTTACGTATCACGGGCTTGCCTTGAACGCGAATGTTGACCTTAGCTATTTTGATATGATAAATCCGTGCGGTTTTAATGATATAAGGATGACCTCCATGCAGGAGATCCTTGATGCTGAAGTAGACCTTGAGAAACTCAAGAAGAGGCTCATAAAGCATTTAAATGATGTCTTTGAAATCGCTTAATAGTTCCGTAGCAATCTCCGTAGCGAAGGCAAGAGACATAAGCGATCATTTTAGATACTAGTTTTGAGAACCGTTCTTGATAAGATTGCGAAATTTAGGTGACAAGCGTGCGACTTTTTAGTATAATAAAAACACTTTATAATATAATACAATATAATAGGTATTGTTTTGAAATGTAAAAGGAGAATTCCATGACTGAGGTAAAGTTGCCAACATTGGCAGAAGGCACTGATAAGGCGGTTGTATCATTTTGGCATAAAGATTTAAGCGAAGAGGTCAAGGCAGGAGATGACTTGGTTGAGATGTTGACAGACAAGGCTACGTTTAATGTCCCCGCACCTGTTGCAGGTAAGCTTAACAAAATACTGGTTGAAGAGGGGCAAGAAGTTAATGTCGGCGACCTTATAGCAGAAATCGAGGAGGCATAAGCGGGATATGTCTATTTACGAAGCAGACAGGATGCGCAAGCTTCCTTTATATCTATTTACAATTATAGATGAGCTTAAGGCGCAGGCCGCGGCAAAGGGCGTAGATGTTATAGACCTTGGCATGGGAAGTCCCGATTTGCCTACACCTAAGCATATTGTAGATGAGTTATGCAAACAGGTACGTGTTACTGAGCACCAGAGATATTCTCGGGCAAACGGCGAGCCGGAAAAGATTCTAAAGGCTGCTATAGCAGATTGGTATAAGCAGCGCTTTAATGTCGATCTTAATCCTGATAGTGAGGTTCTTCCGCTTATCGGCTCAAAAGAGGGCGTAGCGCACTTATCTTTGGCGTTTTTAAACCCCGATGACGTAGCGCTGGTTCCTAACCCTGCCTATCCGGTACATTTTAACGGCGTGATAATGGCTGGCGGTACACTTCATAATATACCTATGTCAGCCAAAGATAATTTTAAGCCTGACCTAAAGAGCTTAAGCCCAGAGCTTATGAGTAAGGCAAAGCTTATTTTTATCAGTTATCCGCATAACCCTACAACCACGGTAGTTGATAAGGATTTTTTTGAAGAAATCGTAGCTTGGGCCAAGGATTATCCGAATCTGATTATAGCCCACGATCTGGCGTACTCTGATATTGTTTTTGATGATTTTCGCGCGCCAAGTATACTGGAGGTTGAAGGGGCAAAAGATCTTAACATTATAGAATTTCATACATTGTCTAAGTCATACAATATGGCTGGTTGGAGAATAGGCATTGCTGTCGGGAATAAGGGTATCCTCGCTTCTCTGGCAAAGACGAAAAGCTACATAGATTTTGGTATATTCAGGGCCATACAGCTTGCGGCAGCTAAGGCGCTTACCGGCCCTCAGGATTGTGTAAAAGAGCTGGTAGCTGTTTATAAGAAGAGAAGAGACTTGTTTGTAGATGGCCTAAATAGCATAGGCTGGCATGCAGAGAAGCCGAAGGCGACCTTTTATATATGGACACGTATCCCTGAGAAATTCAGGTCTCTTACAGCTATGGAGTTCGCGACTCTGCTTATTGAAAAGGCGGGGGTAGCTGTTGCTCCCGGTACGGGTTTTGGTGAATATGGGGAAGGTTATGTCCGCTTTGCTCTTGTAGATAGCGAAGAGCGCCTTCAAATGGCAATAGATCGTATAAGTAAACTTTTTAACAAACAAGACTAAATGCAAAAACCAAAGAGGGTTCTTCTCCTTTACATATCTGTTCTTTCCGGACATCATCGCGCGGCAATGGCGATTGAAAAAGCACTGCTGAGCCTTGATCCTGAGACTCAGATCTTTAGCATAAACTCTTTTCACTACACTAATCCGATACTCGAAAGAGTTATAAATCGTACCTATAACGGTATTATAAAAAGAACGCCTGAAGTATGGGAGTATCTTTATGATAATCCAAAGATTGTCAAGAACACCCAGGCTTTAAAGGTGATGATGCATAGATATAACAGTACCAAGATGAAAACTCTGATTACCGATTTCAATCCTGATATTGTTGTCTGCACCCAAGCCTTCCCTTGCGGCCTGGTTGCTGATTATAAGGTAACATTCGGATCCAATCTTTCCCTCGTTGGTATACTTACGGATTTTTACCCGCATTCTTATTGGGTTTACGAAGCGGTTGACAAATATGTAGTCGCTTCTCACGACGCGAAAGACAGGCTCCTTGCCAACGGTATTATGGAAAACAATGTCCATGTTTTTGGCATACCTATTGATTCAAGATTTAATATAACCCATGATAAGCTTGCTATATATGAGAAGATGACACTCGATAGCAATAAGAAGACAGTGCTTATTATGGGCGGAAGCGGCGGCCTTGGCCCGATTAAAAAAGTGGTTTTTGCCCTTGATAGGATAAGTCTAGATATACAGATTGTTGTTGTGACAGGAACAAATGACAAGCTTGTCAGATATTTAAAAAATCGCATACACCGATTTAGCAAGAAGGTCATAGTTACCGGCTATGCTGATAATATTGACGAACTCATGGAGATATCGGATATAATTATTACTAAACCGGGCGGACTGACTGTCTCAGAAGCCCTGGCTAAAAGTGTTCCTATACTTATTATAAATCCTATACCAGGACAGGAATTAAAGAATACAGAGTTTCTTCTAAAAGAAGGCGCTGCTATAAAAGCAGTAAACGAAGCGGAGGCAGCTATATTGGTTGAAAGCTTATGCAGTACGACAGTAAAGCTTGACACTATGAAGCAGGCCTCAACAAGGATCGGTAACCCCGATTCCGCTATGAATATCGCAAAGATGCTTCTGGAGCTGTAGATATGCTTTTTGCTTTATACAGGATAGGAATATTCATCGCGTTAAACACGCCTATAAGGGCAGGGTATAGGATCGCCGCGTTTGCCGCAAGCCTCTATGCGTTCTTTTCTCCGGCAGATAGAGACGCGCTTAACGACAACCTGAAGCAGCTTTTTCCGGATTATGAGGATGACCGACTAAAGAGCATCGCGTCACAGATTTTTATCAATTTCGGTAAGTACCTCGTAGATTTTTTTAGATTCTCCCTTATTGACGCGGATTACATCAAAAGATATGTAAAGGTTGAGGGCAGGCACCATCTTGATGAAGTACTTAAACAAAAAAAAGGTGCTATACTTACGTCCGCTCATATAGGTAACTGGGAATTAGGTGGAGTTGCTCTTGCGGCGTTAGGCTTTCCTCTTAGCGTTGTTGCCCTTACGCATAAACAGGATAACATAGATAAGTTTTTTACACAGCAGAGACTGGAAAAAGGCGTAGGCGTAATCCCGGTCGGCATAGCGGTTAGGAGATGTTTTAAGGTCCTGGCGAATAATGGAGCTATAGCGCTGGTAAGTGACAGAGATTATTTTGATAATGGGCTGGAGGTGGAGTTTTTTGGTAAAAAGGCAATCATACCAAAGGGTCCGGCACTTTTTAGCAGAAGATGTTTAGCACCAATAGTACCGGTCTTTATGTTGCGCAATAAAGATGATACATTTACTCTTAAGATATTAGAGCCCATTATGCCGGTTCATACGCATAACGAGCATGAAGACCTTATCTGCGTAACAGAGAAAGTTATAAAAGTGATAGAAGATGTTGTAAAAGAAAACCCTGAGCAGTGGTTTGTTTTTAAGCGGTTTTGGGAAAAGATGGGCCGGGGGAGAGGATAAGGATGAATGCCTGTGCGGTTATCCCAGCTTTTAACGAAGCGGAGAGCATATCAAAGGTTATAAGCGGCGTCAAGTTATATGGCATAGATGTTATAGTCGTTGATGACGGCTCACTTGACGAGACTTCCCTGATAGCTGAAAAATCCGGTGCGCATGTTATTCATCATTCAAAAAGATGCGGCAAAGGCCTCTCGTTAAGGATAGGGTTTAACCAGGCCCTAAAGAGAGGGTATGATATCATAATAAGTATGGATGGCGATGGCCAGCATGACCCAACGGATATACCGCGTTTTTTGGATATGGTTAGAGACAAGAAGGTCTCTGTTGTGCTCGGCAACAGGATGGATAATCCTGAGGATATGCCGCTGATACGCATTGCTACTAATAAATTCATGTCCTCTGTAATATCAGCGATCTGCCATCAGAAGATACCTGATACACAATGTGGTTACAGGCTCTTTACAAGGGAAGCCATATCCGGCGTAGACATAAAGGCCAATAAGTTTGAGATAGAATCTGAGTTCCTGGTAAAGCTTGCCAGGAATGGTTTTAAGATAGAGTCGGTTCCTATAAGGTCGATATATGGTCAGGAGAAGAGCAAGATACGACCTATTCGTGATACCTTTCGTTTTATACGTTTCCTAACAAGGATATTGATTGAAAAGTAACAGCAGCGAGGTAAGTATATGATACAGGCTGTATTGACAAGCCTTTCTTCTTTACCAAAAGAGATCGTTATTACCATCATAGCGGCATTACCCGTACTTGAGCTAAGAGGCGCTATCCCAATAGGTCTTTCGATGGGCGTTGAGGTAAAGAAGGTTTTATTTTTCTCTATTATCGGGAACCTTATCCCCGTTGTTCCAATACTCTTTTTGCTTGAGCCTGTTTCCGAATACCTTAGAAGATTTTGGCTATTTAGAAAATTCTTTGAGTGGCTCTTCGCGCGCACCAGAAAGAGGTCAGACCTCATTGAAAAGTACGAATTTCTAGGGCTCATGCTTTTTGTGGCGATACCGCTTCCTATAACAGGGGCATGGACAGGCTGTGTTGCAGCTACGTTATTTAAAATACGCCTAAGATACGCTTTGTTGGCGATTACCTTAGGTGTTTTTATAGCCGCGTTTATCGTTACAGCGGTATCTCTCGCGGGAAAAGGTTTTTTTTACCATGTCTTCATACCTCATTATTGATGGATATAATCTGATTCATAAGATCCCACCGCTTTTACAAGCCAGTAGAAGTAGCATCGATTTTGCACGTGATGAGCTTATTAACATGGTAGGCTCTTACTGTGATTATTACAATACCGAAGGTATTATTGTCTATGACGGCAACCAGTCCAAGCGCACTGTGGAAGACGGCAACCCCACGGTTATATATTCAAAGAGAGGTGAAAGCGCGGATACGGTTATCGAGTCGCTAGTTTACAAGCTGAAAGATAGGAAAGAGGCAAGAGTTGTAACGGATGACAGGGTTATATCCAATATGGTTACAGGTATGGGGGCCTTTACAATGCATGTGATGCTTTTCTATTCCGAGGCTAAAGATGCCGCGGAGTTGATCAGGGACAAGATAAATTAGGTTTAACTCCGAAACAGTTACCGAATTATTCGGGAAACTGTTTTATTTTTAATCGGGACAGTGGTCAAATATGCTCTCATGTCAATCCAGGAAAGTATAGGTTAGGGGCCAAGTCTTTTGGTTTGAAAGTAAAAAATGAAGATAAAGAAAAAGTTGAAGGTTAAGGAAATAAGGTATAATATCTTTATCTTTACCTGTGTGGGAAAAGTGCAAGGGGCGAGGGCTAATTCATGAGAATCAAAGGTTTAGTTCATTTATGCGTAGGTAAAGGAAGAGGCAAGACTACTACAGCTGTTGGTCTTGCATTAAGAGCGCATGGCGCAGGCAGAAAGGTTTGCTTTATTCAGTTTTTAAAAGCAAGAGTCTCTCATGAAATACTAATGCTTGAGAAACTTGGTATAAAAACTATTTTGCTTAAAGAGAAGCATCCTCTGTTTCATAAATCATCATCTATCGAGTCTCTAAGAGATAAACTTCCAAATGATATCAAATATGTAAGGGCTATTTTAAAAGGCAGAAAGTATAATTTTATTATTTTGGATGAAATATTATATCTTTTAAAAATGGGATTTCTTGATGAGAATGATATAATACGCCTAATAAAGTTAAAGCCGTCTTCTACTGAATTGATCCTAACAGGTGGCTATGTTACAGAATCCATTAAAAATTTAGCGGACTATGTAAGCACAATAAATAATACTAAACATCCCTTTCAAAAAGGCAAGAAAGCACGTAAGGGAGTTGAACTTTAAAGAAAATAGTTTGACATTTTTATCTGTTTTGATATAATACGATAGAATATGCAGGTGGTAAACCTTAAAAGGGAAATCCGTGTAATTCGGATACGGTCCCGCCGCTGTAAATAGAGTAAAGCCATAAAAGAAGCCACTGGCTTGGGAAAGCTGGGAAGGCGTGGTAGAAAAAAAGATTCTCTAAGTCAGAAGACCTGCCTGCATAATAAAGGCATTGCCTCGGAAGAAGGCAGATGCCTACTATAAAAGGGTTAAGCAGATTCCCGCTTTAGCGGGCTAAAACAGGGTGCGTCCCCTTGATACATTAAGTGTCAAGGGGTTTATTTTTTTTGCCACGTAACGCTCTTTACTAATAAGACAAAGCCCTATTGAGGCCCTTTATAACAAGTATTGGGGTAATTAGAGGATGAGAGTATTTTTAATACGCCATGGTGAAACCGATTATAGCCAGGACAGGAGGTATTGTGGCTTTAGTGACCCGCCCTTAAATGAAAAAGGCATATCTCAATCTATGCAACTGGGTATTAAATTTAAGAGTATTGAAGTGGATAGAATATATTCAAGTGATTTAAAAAGAGCTGATGAGACCGCAAAGATAGTTTTTGCCGGAAGATTAATTAAAAGACTAAGAAACTTACGCGAGATGTGCTTTGGAGTATTTGAAGGATTATGCTATGAGGAGATTAGTAAAAAATACTCCAAACTCTATTGGCAATGGGTAGAAAATTTGGATAATGTTACAGTTCCGCATGGTGAAAGCTTAAAAGAGTTCAGGGAAAGGGTGCTCGAGTCTTTTTCTTATGCTATTAAGAAGCGCGCTGATGAAAATATAGCTATTGTTACTCATTCGGGCCCTATAAGAGTTATATTAAATTCTATATTAAAGCTGGATACAGAAGATTTCTGGCAGATTCAGCAGGATATGGCTTCTGTCAATATAATAGATTATTCGAAAACCTTCAAACCAAAACTTACTAAATTAAATGATACCTCTCATTTAACTATTAAGAAAAAAAACCCCGCATGAAAAATTTCATTTTTATTATAGGTGGTGCTAGAAGCGGTAAGAGCCGTTATGCAGTAGAGCGTACAAAGAAAATGAAGGAAAAGACAGTCTTTATCGCTACTGCTGAGTGTTCTGATAGTGAGATGCACCATCGAATAAAATTGCATAAGCGCAACAGGCCAAAGGCATGGAAGGTTATTGAAGAGTCAAGAGATGTTGCATCGGTTTTGACCAATCTAAAGGCTGACTATAAGGTTATATTGATAGATTGTTTAGGACTCTTTATATATAATCTTTTAAATGACGGCTTAAGTGAAAAGCACATTATCTTAAAAATAAAAAAATTAATTAAAGCTATATCAGGGATTAGCTGTTTTACTGTTTTAGTTTCAAATGATGTTGGAGCTGGTATAGTGCCTGCCGTAGCTTCAGCAAGGAAGTTTAGAGATATACTTGGTATTGCTAATCAGTTAATGGCTAAAGAAGCTGATGAGGTTATCTTTATGCAGGCAGGTATTCCAATAAAGATAAAATAAATGAGCCCACAATTTATGGAGCACAACGTGCAAGATAAATCGTATAGGGAGAATTTATACTGCCCCTTGCCTTTGCTCGGGGTCCCTCAGCAAGAGGTCCCGAACGAATGTGAGGGAAGGGTGTGAAGTATTTGAAGGATCTTCAACATTAGGAATTCTTGAAACTTCATACAATAAAATAGGAGGGAATTATGGAAAAGATAAGTGAGGTATTAAACAATATCAAAGCAGTAGACCATTCTATCGATGCCAAGACACAGAAGAGGCTTGATAATTTAACAAAGCCAAAAGGCAGCTTAGGGAAACTCGAGGAGCTTGCTAAGCAGTTAGTAGCGATTACAGGTAATGAAAATCCTTCGATTAAGAACAAAGTTATCTTTACTATGGCAGGAGATCATGGTGTGGTTGAAGAAGGTGTAAGCGCTTTTCCAAAAGAGGTGACATCTCAGATGGTCTATAATTTTTTAAGCGGTGGTGCAGGGATAAATGTTTTGGCAAGGCATGTTGGTGCGAAAGTTAGGGTTGTTGATATGGGTGTTGCCATAGATTTAGATCCTCATGATGAGCTTTTAATTAAAAAAATAAATTATGGCACGAAGAATATATCAAAAGGCCCTGCTATGAGCAGAGAAGAAGCTATAAGGTCCATAGAAGCTGGAATTGAAATTTTCGAAGAAGAATTTGGCTTTGGCATAGATATAGTTGCTGCAGGTGAGATGGGAATTGGCAATACCACTGCCAGTAGTGCTATAACAACTGTCTTTGTTGACAGCCCAGTTGAGGAATTAACAGGAAGAGGTACGGGTATCAGTGAAGAAAGTTTTGAAAAAAAGATAGAACTGATTAAGCAGGCTATCGAAATCAATAAGCCTAATTCAAGAGATGCGATAGATGTTCTCTCTAAGGTTGGTGGTTTTGAAATAGGTGGTTTATGCGGAATAATCCTGGCAGCTGCTTCGAAAAGAGTCCCTGTGGTGGTGGATGGTTTTATATCAACAGCTGCAGCACTTATTGCATATCATCTAGAACCAAAGGTAAAGGATTATCTTATCGCAGCGCATTCTTCTGTTGAAAGAGGTCATAAGCTTGCTTTAAAACATATTGGCATTACACCTCTTTTAGATTTAGACATGCGGCTTGGCGAAGGAACCGGAGCAGCTTTGGCAATAAGCATAATAGAGTCAGGCGTAAAGATAATGATAGAGATGGCAAGTTTTGAAGATGCCAGTGTTTCTAAGGAAAACAGATGAGCTATCTTCTTGACGCAATAAAAGGCTTTTTGCTGGCCATAGGATTCTTGACCATCATTCCTGTTAAGAGTAATTGGAGATTCGATAATAAGATCTCCGCTACCATGCTCTTATTCTTTCCTGTAGCAGGATTAGTTATAGGCTTTTTACTGGCTGGGACAAATATATTCTTATCGTTTTTTTTGCTAAATAGATTCTTAATCAATTCTATTTTAATTATTCTGCTTATCGTTATCACAGGCAGTCTGCATTTAGATGGCCTGGCAGATACATTTGATGGATTTTTAAGCAGAAAAAATAGAGCCGATATTCTAAAGGTCATGAAAGATTCACATATTGGAACAATGGGAGCCTTAAGCCTGATATGCATTATCCTGATTAAATTAGCTCTTTTATCGGCACTAAGAACAGATTGTATAAGTAGCGCTTTGATTTTAATGGTATGTTTAAGCAGATATTACCTGGTCTTTTTAATATTCTGTTTTCCCTATGCTAGAGAAGAGGGTAAGGCAAAGATTTTTTTTGATAGCATGAATCGCAGGATATTTTTATTAGCTACTGTAGTAACATTATTCTTATCTTACTCGATTTTAAATATAAAGGGATTAATCATTTTTGCCTTGTTAATGCCTATTATTTTTCTGTTTGGTAGCTTTATCAAAAATAAGATCGGTGGCATGACAGGGGATACCTTGGGTGCTATAAATGAGTTTTGTGAAGTAGCGATCCTTTTTATGTGTTTGATTTTCTATAAAATATAATGTATCTTTTTATCTATTCATACATAGCGGATCTAATATTTGGTGATCCACCGCAGCTTTCACATCCTGTAAAGGAGATGGGTAGATTAACATCTTTTTTAGAAAAAAAGCTACTTGGTACCAGAACGGCTAGAATAGAGCGGTTAAAAGGAGCAATGGTCTCAATATGCGTAATTGTTATAAGTGCCCTCCTTGTCTATCTTATAATAAAAACATCAGCTAGGATGAATTCTTTACTTGGAAATTTAGCCTGGATTTACTTTGGTTATACGACTATTTCCGTTAAGGATCTTTTTATCAAGGTAAGAGCAGTAAAAAAAGAACTTGTTAATAATTCTCTTATTGCAGCACGTAGAAGCCTCTCCGAAATAGTAGGAAGGGATACAAGAGATTTGACAAGTGAAGAAGTGTTGAAAGCAGCCATTGAAAGCGTTGCGGAGAGTACCTGTGACGGTATTGTTGCCCCGTTATTTTATCTTATCATAGGTGGCCCTGTTTTAGCAATCTCTTATAAAGCAATAAATACACTCGATTCAATGCTAGGTTACAAGAATGAGAGGTATATCCATTTTGGCTACTTTGCCGCAAAGTTGGATGATGTAGCTGGTTTTATCCCTGCGCGTATTACAGGTCTTTTTATAGTAGTTGCCTCTTTTTTCTTAAGGAAGGATTTTATGAATTCATTTAAGATAATGAATAGAGATGGCAGGAGACATCAGTCGCCAAACAGCGGTATTTCAGAAGCAGCCATGTCTGGTGCATTAGGCATACAATTAGGAGGCCCTTCTATGTACAATGGCGTGGTAGACAAAAAAGCATATATCGGGGATAAGAAGGGAAGAGCAAGCACTTCTTCTATAAATGAGGCTTTGGCTATAAGCTTTACAGTATCTATTTGTACGGTTTCGTTAGGAGCTTTAATAAAATGGCTTATATAGATTTTTCCCATGGCGGGAATATTTATGATTTCGACGAAAGAATAATAGATTTTAGCGCAAATATAAATCCTTTAGGAATGTCGCCTATCCTAAAGAAGTCTATATTTGATAATCTGGATAGAATCTTACACTACCCTGACATCGATGCAAAAATAACTAGGCAAAAAATAGCGGATCATTGGAAAATAGATAAGGATAATATTCTTTTAGGAAATGGTTCAGCCGAGCTTATTTATCTTATTACAGCTTCTTTTAATCCAAAGAACGCTGTCATACCTATTCCCACCTTTTCAGAATACGAACGTGCTTTAGAAGTCAGAAGATGTAAAATAAAATTTTTAAGACTTAATGAAAAAGAAGGTTTTAACCTAGACCTCGATCTTTTAAAAGGGGCAGATATATGTTTTTTATGTAATCCTAATAATCCTACTGGAAATATTTTTGTTCATCCTGATAATATCAACCGGGTTAAGACGAGGCGGATGATTATAGATGAGGCATTTATGGATTTCCTGCCAGATCAGAATAGACTCACCTTAATTACTAGGGCAGTGAAAAGTAAAGAAATAGTTGTGCTTCGAAGCCTAACCAAGTTTTTTGCTCTGCCAGGCTTGAGAGCAGGTTATATGGTCGCACATAAAGAGACTATCAAAAAGATTAGACGATATCAAGCTCCATGGAGCGTAAATACACTGGCGCAATTAGCAACAGAAGAATCCTTAAAGAATAGAGAATATATCAAAGAGACTCACGCGCTAATAAAGAAAGAGAGGGGGTACCTTTTTAAAGAGTTAAACAATTTTGGCGAATTAAAGCCTTATGCATCAGCGGCAAATTTTCTTTTGGTAAGAATAAAAAAACCAGGCATAACATCAAAAGCGCTAAAAGAATCCCTTGTTAAGAGAAATATACTAATAAGAGATTGTAGTAATTTTAGAAACATGAGTAATAAATATTTTCGTATAGCAATACGTAACCATGAGAACAATAAAAAGCTGATAAGGGCTTTAAGGGAAGTATTATGCAAAATATAATCGAAGAATTAGGGCAGAGACTTTTTGATTCTGTAAATAAGCACTCAACTTACGGGATGCTCTTTTCAGGGGGGTTAGATACAGCTGTTCTGGCAGCTACCAACAAAGATATCAAGGCTGTTACAGTGAATTTTCAGGGTGAGGGTGAAGATATATATTACTCAAATTTGGTAGCAAAGTTTTTTAATATCAAACACTTTCATAAGAGCGTAGATGTTGATGAGGCAATAGAGGCTATCCCAGAGGTGATACGTATATTAAAAAGTTTTGATCCTGCTCTTTGTAATGATCTGACCGTATATTTTGGCATTAAAGCAGCTAAAGAACTGGGCGTAAAGAGCATTATGACTGGTGATGGAAGTGATGAGCTTTTTGCAGGTTATTCGTTTATGCAAAGAGTAGATAACCTAAGTGCGTACATTCAAAGAATTTCAAAGACGATGCGGTTTAGCTCTAATGATATCGGAAAGTTCTTTGGTGTAAAAATAATCCAACCATTTATTTCCCGGGATATGATAAAATTTGCGCTTAGGATACCTATCGGTTTAAAGATAAGGAGGGAAAATAGTAAGATTTATGGAAAATGGATCTTGCGTAAAGCATTTGAGGATATCCTACCTAAAGAAGCAGTGTGGCAAAGCAAGAGGCCTTTAGAATATGGTTCTGGTATGACAAGAATTCGTGAAATTATTAGTTTGAAAGTCTGCGACAAAGAATTCAAAGAAGCGAAAAAATCTTCTCCAATAAAGTTTTGGGATAAAGAGCACTACTATTATTATCGGATATATAAAGATGTAATTGGAGATATCCCTAAAGCTAGAGACAAGGAAAAAGAATGTCCTTGCTGCAAAGCAGGGATGGACCCGGATGCATCTCATTGTAAGGTCTGTGGTTGTGTTTTGGATCAGAGAGGGTTAGATGCAAAAAACAAAGTAGGGTGGAGTGTTATGAGTAGTCAAAAAGTAAAGGCTAAAAGCCAAAAAGGTAAAATCACGAAAGCAGTACCTAATGCCAAGGTAACTTCTTATCGCCTGAAGTGTCCTAAGACTGCGAATGGTCTTTCCCACTTTGTGATGTATGGAGATATCAAAGAAGAAAAGACATTACTGTAAAATGCAGGGGTTATATTGCGAGCAGATCACTAAAAATAAGCAGGTTTTTCTTGATCCGGATAATGTATTTTGGGGCATTGTAAAGAACGAAAGCGAGTCAAGTGGTTTTATATCGCGGGAATTGCTCTCATTATACGAGAAGCAAAAGAATTCCTGCGATAAGGAAATGTATGATTTTCGTTTTAAGACAGGATTGACCGCTGTCTACGTTGATCCAACTGACCGCTGTAATGCTCAGTGCCCCTATTGCTATCTTCCAACCCAGACGCGAAAATACGGCCAATCTATCAACCAGGCTCAGCTTGATAGATTATTGACGAAGGTGGTAGCATACTTTGAAAAGATAAAAAGAACGCCGGTTATTATTTTTCATGCGGCAGAACCGCTTATAGTTAAGGATATTTTGTTCAATTCTATCGCAAGGTTTAAAGATAAGCTTTATTTCGGGATTCAGACAAATGCCTTGCTGCTGGAAAAAGAAGATGTAAAATTCATTGAGGACCATAAAGTAAGTATTGGTATCTCCATAGATGCTGCAGATGCCAAGACAAATAATGAATTGCGTTTAAGCTCTGGAGGCGGTGGCAATTTTGACAAAGCTGCACAGGCTCTTGAGTGGTTTTGCGGATATAACGGCCTTAATGTGATTACAACTATAACGAAGAAGAACGTAAAGAAGCTCCCGGCATTAATTGATTTTTTACATAGCAAAGGTGTGCGTTGTGTGCTTATGAATCCGATGCGCTTGACTCGTAAAGGAGCGCGTAGCCTTTGCCCCGACGTTAAGGAGATGACCAGGTATTTTATTAAAGCTGTTGACCGCTCAATAGAAATTTCAAAGAGCGCAAAACAGGACATCATTATCGGTAATTTTACGAATATTATAATTGCTATTGTTGCGCCGACAGCACGGCGTATGATGTGTGATATCTCTCCTTGCGGCGGTGGCCGGACATTTCTTACTGTAAGAGCCAATGGCGATATGATCCCGTGCGGTGAGTTTGTCGGGGTGAAAGGAGATTTTACCGGAGGAAATATCTTTAAAAATTCTATAGAGAAAGCAATGCGATCCGAGGCTTTTGAGAAAATCAGAGGCCGCTATGTTGAGAAAATTCCTGAGTGCGATGTGTGCCTGTTGCGTAATATTTGTGGAGCGCCTTGTCCGGCTGAGATGGTTTCGATGGGAAACCTGTATAAAAAATCAGTCTTTTGTGAGTTTTACAAAGAGATAATCCGCTATGCCTTTAAATTGATATCTGAGGGAAAAGAAAAGTATCTTCTGCGGCCGAACGCATTAAAAAATCTTAAATACGAGTATAGGCTATGATAAAAGCATTTGTATCGTGGAGCGGTGGTAAAGAGTGCAATCTATCATATTATAAGGCAATGCAGGATAAAAATGTCGAGGTAATGTGTTTATTGAATATGGTAACGGAAGATGGCAGGCATTCAAGGACTCATGGGATATCCTCAAGCCTGTTAAGGTTACAGGCAGAAGCTATTGGGATACCGATTATGCAGAGAAATTGCAGATGGGATAACTATGAAGAAGAATTTAAAAAAGCTGTCTCTATTTTAAAAAAAGATGGTATTAAAACAGGAGTGTTTGGTGATATTGATATTGAGGAGCACAGAACGTGGGTAGAACGGGTCTGTAAGGATATGAAAATCAAACCCTTATTTCCCCTATGGCAGAAGAAGAGAGAAGATGTAATCAGGGAGTTTATTTCATCCGGGTTCAAAGCACTTATAGTAGCTGTTAAAGCAAGTGTTTTGGATAAAGAATGGATAGGCCATAAGATAAACAAAGAGCTTATTAGAAAGCTAAAGAGTTTAACAAGTGTTGATGTCTGCGGTGAAAATGGAGAGTATCATAGCTTTGTTGTTTCTGGGCCTATTTTTAAAAAGAGAATAGAGATACGCAATACAGACAAAATAAAAAAGGGCAAGAGCTGGTTGCTGAGTATAAAAAAATATGAACTTGCCGACAAAAAATAATTTCGTTCTTCTTTATAGCTGTATACTATTATGCATAGTTATATTGCCTCTTTCAGTTTCTGCCGAAGAAGAATATAAGAGAATTGTCTCTCTTGCTCCATCAGTGACAGAGAGTCTGTACTCCTTAGGGGTAGAGAAAAAATTAGTAGCGGTAACTTCTTACTGCGATTATCCCTATGAGGCAAGACAAAAAGAGATAATCGGAAGTTTGCTCAACCCAAATATTGAAAAGATATATTTTCTCTATCCTGATCTGATATTAGCGGTTAAGGGGATAAACCGTTCGCAGACAATAGAAAAATTGAGAAGTTTAGGATTGAAGGTGGTAGCCTTTGACGAATGTAATAGTTTCGATGATATTATAAAAAATTTTCTTTTGCTAGGGGAATTAACAGGAAGTGGCGAGAAGGCCAAAGAGATTACGGAAAGAGTAGAGATAGAAGTAAAATCTATTGAAGAAAAGCTGAAAGGGCCACTGCCTATAAAAGTTTTTTGGGAAGTTGAGGCCAAGCCATTAGTCAGCATAGGGGCAAAGTCCTTTGCCAATGAATTCCTAAAATACTCCGGCGGTATCAATATCTTTGCCGAGAGCCCTGTTAAGTATCCTCGGATAAGCCGCGAAGAAGTTCTTAATAGAAATCCTGATGTAATTATATTGGTTACAATGGGAGGTGTAACAGAAAAAGAGAGGCTATACTGGCAAAAATTCAGAGATTTAAAAGCAGCAATATATAATAGAATTTATATAATTGCAGGTAATAAAGTTTGTCGTCCTACGCCCTTAAGTTTCTTAATCGGAGTAAGGGAAGTTTCAGCCCTTCTGCACCCTGAAATTTTTAAAGAGGAGAAATAATTTTGGATAAAAAACATATTTTAATATTTATTTCACTTTCAGGGATATTGGTAATTGTTTTTGTTCTTTCAAATTTGGTAGGTTCAAGCCAATTAACATTTTCAAAATCTATATACTATCTATTTCACCCAAACGCTTCCGGTATGGGAAGAGATATTATCTGGCAGATTCGTTTTCCAAGAGTCATGTTGGGGCTTCTTGTAGGTGCGGGTTTGGCTTGTTGCGGAGTAGTATTTCAGGGGCTTTTACGCAATCCTTTGGCTGAGCCATATACATTGGGAGTTTCAGGGGGAGCTGCATTAGGCGTATCGATATCTGTTGTCTTTGCTGTATCAACTATCTCTATGGCATCTTTCGCTTTTCTGGGCAGTACAATAAGTATATTCTTAGTGTATGCTATTGCCTTAAGGAAACGGTTTTCTAACACAACCTTAATATTAGGGGGAGTAATATTGAATTTTCTCTTCTCTTCACTGGTCTTTTTAATATTTTCCATCTCTAGAGCGGAAGATGTCCATGGGATAGTCTTATGGTTGATGGGAGATCTATCTTCAGCTCAGGTCTCTTTAATAAAGTTTATGCCATTTTTTATTTTTCCTGCTATTTGCCTACTTTTTATATTTTCTCGCGACCTCAATATCCTCACTTTAGGAGAGGAGAAAGCGCGGCATTTAGGGGTCGATTCAAATAAAGTCAAAAAAGTACTTTTTCTTACAGCATCCTGCATTACAGGTATCTGTGTCTGCGCTTCCGGTGTAATCGGTTTTATCGGATTAATAGTTCCGCATTTTATGCGAAAAGTTGTTGGCGTTGATCATCGCCTGCTTTTGCCCGCTTCATGTATAGCAGGAGCAATCTTTCTTATCTTTTGCGATATATTGGCTCGTGTTATTATACAGCCCTTAGAGCTGCCTGTGGGAGTAATAACCGGAATATTTGGCGGAATTTTTTTCTTATGCTTTTTATTAAAATCCAAACACCTGGAGCTTTTTTGAAATGCTAAAAGTCAAAAATTTAATATGCGGATATGATAAACGAAAAGTTATTAGGGATATATCCTTTTCTATAGAAAAAGGGGATTTTATAGGTATTATTGGGCCAAATGGTGCGGGCAAGACTACGCTTTTTCGTGCCATAAGTAACATATTAAAGCCATGGAACGGAAGTATATTATATAAGGACAAAGATATCTCTAAGATTTTGCCTCGCGATTTTGCATGTGAAGTGGCTGTTATTCCTCAAATATTGGAGATACCTTTTGCTTTTTCAGTAGAGGAATTTGTATCGATGGGGCGCTTTACGCATCTGGGAAGATTTCAAACATGGAAAGAGGGAGATAGCAGAATACTGGAAGATGTCTTAAGGGTAACATTCACTTCTTCGCTTCGCAAGCGTAAGATGTTTGAGCTATCAGGTGGCGAGAGACAGATGGTTATACTTGCCCAGGGCTTTGCGCAAGAGCCTGTGCTTTTGTTGCTGGATGAGCCAACATCTCATCTTGATATCTTTCATCAGGTTCAGATTTTGGATCTGATTAAGAATTTAAACAGGGAGAAGGAATTAACAGTAGTTGTGGTCTTACATGATTTAAACCTGGCAAGTAGTTATTGCGATAAAATAATCTTACTCGATGAAGGAAAAATATTTAGAGAAGGTTCGCCACAAGAGGTTCTTACCTATCAGAACATAGAGAAGGTCTATAAAACAATAGTGGTGGTGAAGGAAAATCCCATTAATCTTAAACCCTACATTTTATTAGTAACAGAAGAAGAGCGAAAGAGAAAGAAAAGATATAAAAATTAAATAAGAAACAATGTATATTAAAACCAACCAATAAAAATTAACCGGCTAAAGATTAATTTAAAGATTAAACAATAAAATGTAATACAGAAAGGGGAAGATTAATATTAATTTAGTCCTGATTACCTACAAAAAACAGTAACCAACCGAACAGGCAAAGGAAGTCTCTGCGAGATTCAGAGCGCTGCCCCGCAACGGTAATCTCCTAAATGGAGGAGGAGCCCGGTCGATTGCCTATTTTGGGAAGTATTTTCGGAGGAAGAGAAGATGAGAAAGAATGTTTTAATATTTATGGTAATGATAGTCTGTGTAAGCTTTAATGGAATTATTTTAGCTCAAGGAACAGAAGAGATAGCTCAGGAAGCAGAGACCGTTAATTTAGAGCCAATAGTAGTATCTGCTTCAAGGTTAGGAAGGATACTATCGCAAGCTCCTTCGAGTGCAAGCGTTATTACAAGAGCTGAGATTGAAGATTCAGCTGCGGATAGCGTGCCTGATCTCTTAAAAAACGTAGAAGGTATCTATACATATGATGCCTCGGGTATAGGAATAAATGGTAGAGTAAATATGCGTGGTTTTTGGGGAGGAATGTCTACATACCAGCTGGTGCTTATAGATGGAATCCCTCAGAACAGCGGTAAGGATAAGCTTATTGATTGGAATTTAATTGATTTGGATAATGTTGAAAGGATAGAGATAATAAGGGGTCCTGCCTCCAGCCTTTATGGCGATAATGCTGTCTCTGGAGTAATTAACATTATCACTAAAAGGCCAAGTGAGACAACAGAGACAAAAATATCCGCTTCCTATGGAAGTTTTAACACTCAAAATTACAGCATTTCAACATCTGGAAAACATAAGCGCATCGGTTATTATCTAAGGGTAAATGATACCGTGACAGATGGTTTCCGAAGACACTGTGATTACAAAGATATTAACTTAAATAGCAAATTCGATTATACTATTAACGATACACAGATGTTAAAGCTATCTTTAGATTACAACAAGAGCAAAAGAGGTGCTTATCCATGGGCATTGACAGAATCTCAAATTATAGAAGACAGAAGGCAGGCAAGACCTGGTACAGAAAATGATACTGGTAAAGAGGAAAAATTCGATATTGGCATAATGCATTGCTGGGATGTAAGTGAGATCTTAAGTACAGAAGAGGTCTTCTATTATAGAAATGAAGACAGTAAGTCATTTTATACGAGTACCTCAAGTGAGAGCAGGACTAGAGAGCAGCTCGGCAATGAGGATACCTATGGATTACTTTTAAGCTTAAATATAAATCCTGAAATCTTCAAATTAGAACATTCTCTTACAACAGGGATAGATCTCGAAAGAAATGATTTTGATTATGAAGAATATTCCGCTCCTTACCAGGCAAGAGGTAGTATCAGAAATGATTATGTTGTTAAGAGAGAGAAGGTAGGGGTATATCTTCAGGATGAGATTAAGTTTTTTGAGGTTTTAAGACTTATATCTGGCCTGCGCTATGATTCAATAAAATTTGATTTTAATAACAAAAGAGATGAAAGCAGCTCAGAAAAAGTTAAGATGTTTAAAACAAGCCCAAGTATCGGTTTAGTTTATAATTATGATAATGACTCTAATGTATATGCGAATTATTCTAATGCTTTTAGAACTCCTACAATAGGACAGATGTTTACCTATGGGAGTTCTTCAAACACTGGCCTAAAGCCTGAAGAAGCGTTGAATTATGAGGTTGGAATACGCCATTTCTTTTATGATTATCTGACATTTAATGCAAGTCTTTATTGGATGCGCATAGATAACGAGATCTGGTACGATTATGCCACTAGCAAATATGAAAATTATGGCAAAACATCGCATAAGGGCGTAGATGCAGGGTTAAATTTTAAAATAATCAAAGAGATAACGGGTTTTGCCAATTATAGCTATATAAGGGCTAAGAATGAAAAAGGAGATTACAGCGGTCAGTATCTTGCTAATGTCCCTTTGTATAAGACAAGCTTAGGCCTAAATCTTAAGCCTATACCGGAGCTTAATATCAATTTAGCTCTCAATAAAATAGGCAACTCATATATAGATTCCGAAAACAATGACAAACTTTCAAGCTATTTTACTGTTGATACAAAGATTACTTATCAGAAGGATTGGTACCTGCTCTTTTTAACAGCCAATAACCTCTTAGGCAAAGAATATAATTCTTATGGATATAAGTCATCAAGCGGCAGGAGGACATTTAGTCCCGCACCAGAGAGAAGGTTTGAGGCAGGAATGAGTATAACCTTTTAAACTATGAGTTGCTTGACAGAGTCCGAGTTAAGGTACTATAATACGAGTAAGATGTTATCAGATAAGATTTTCATAAATGCCTTAATAATCTCCGTGGTATTTCATATGTTTTTGGTTATTGGCTTACCGCAATGGAAGAACTTTGCCAGAAAAAAACCAGAAGAACCTATTATCAAGCTTACATATTACGCGGATAGGAAGGTGCCCATAGATTCAAGCCTTATCGCTAAGACGCAGACCAAAAAATACCCTCTGAAACAGGCCAAAAAAAAGTTTTCAGCTCAGATTGAGAAGCAGGGCCTAGCTGAGCCTGTTTCAAGGCAGAAGGTGCATGAAAAGATAAAGATAAGGACAACAAAGGTAGGCACAAAGACCTTAGACGGTCATATCTCTATTGATAGCGCTATGCTGATATCGCATAATGAAAAGGATCTCTCTTCAGAGCCTGTTTATCTGACTTACTATAACGCGGTAAGATCCAGCATATATAAAAGAGCAAACGCGCATAAGCCGTATTACTCCATGGAGGGCGTAGTAAAGCTTGTCTTTACTCTCGCGAGAAACGGCCGGCTTATTAATGCCGGTATAGTAGAAGGTGAGTCTACACGAAATCCTGTATTGCAAAAGCATGCTCTGGCTAGTATTAAGAGGGCAGAGCCTTTTCCTGTGTTTCATGAATCCATGAATGAGCAGCAGCTTACCCTTCGTCTTACTATCTCATTTGAGAAATAGCATAAGTTATATAGTGCATGAAATAGTTCAGTAGCAATCTCCGCAGGAACGTACAATTTTCTCCAGCGTAGAAAATTGTACTCCACGTTGCTGCTCGCTCTCGCATAAAACTCAAACAGGGCGAACCTTGCCCGCTCGCACCAACAAGGTCCTGCTCCGATTGCTACTGCACTATTTCATAGTATATAAAATTAGTAAACCATAGTGAAAATCCAGACATGCTTTGGGTAATTGTAGCAGGGCCTTTTTTGTTGCGAATGGCATGGTTTTTCCACGTCTCCAAGGTTATATTAATGAGCAACAAAATGGAGCTAGAAACCGTTAAGCAGGAGTTTAAAGCAAGTGAGGTTCCTTGCGGTTTTGCCTATACAGATAGTTTCGTTGTAACCGGAAACAGAGCCCTCATAACTGCTTATGGCTTTGCCTTTAACAGCGCATTGGATTTTTTTGCCCAGAATGAAATAGACGGCAAAAATACCTGCGCTGTGAAGGCAAGAGGCATAAGCAGGATTCGTATCTGCGAAATTGCAAAGAACCAATCTTTTATCCTTGAGAGGGTGGGGTGCAATCTATCTTACCATTTCTGTGAGGTATTTTATCTGTTTGACAAAAACATTATATATGATATAATTACTAATCTAATAGCTGGTCTAGGAGGTGAATTATACAGTGCCAAAGATAAATATCAAAGACAATGAGCCGCTGGAGAGGGCTTTACGCAGGTTTAAGAAGAAGATTGAGCGTGAAGGCACCTTAAGGCAGGTCAAGGCTCGTAAGCACTACGAAAAACCGAGTGTTAAAAAAAGACGCAAGATAAGGGAAGCAAGAAAGAAGAAGAAAAGGTTTTGATCCGGCAAATTGCTAACAAAGTAAGGGCTATTGTGTCAGTATCTATTATAATGCTGACATGTATAGCCCTTTTTGTTTCTAACGCGTACTCGCAAGAGGGGTCAAACCTGCTTTATGAAGGCGCCTTAAGATATCAATTAGATAACGGACTTACTGTAATATTGAAGCAGGACTATCGTACGCCTACTTTTTTCGCGGCGCTATATGTTCGTACGGGTTCCGCTACTGAGGGAGAGTATTCCGGGTCAGGCATAACACATTTTATAGAGCATATGATCTTTAAGGGTACATCCACTCGTAATGCCCAGCAATTTGAAAAGCAAGTTAAGTCACTCGGCGCTGATACGGGTGCTTATACTACATTTGATTATACAGCGTTTACTATGCAAGGACCGCGGGATAATATAGTGCCGCTTTTAGAGATATTTTACGATATGGTATCAACCCCTGAGTTTGATGAAAAAGAGATCGATAAGGAAAAGAACGTTGTAAAAAGAGAGATGCGGATGGCGCAGGATAATCCTCAGAAATATCTCTCCAGGCAGTTATGGCAGTCCGCGTATATCACCCACCCTTACAGAAACCCGATTATAGGCCACGAAGGCATATTTGATAAGCTTAAGAAAGAAGATCTCAAGTCATATTACGAAAAGTTTTATATACCGGATAATATGATACTGGTTGTAGTC
>Ga0207996_1000666_pt1 | contig 28836 bp, 23 predicted proteins | sample AntAceMetag02UKG_FD_184773 | JGI IMG/M metagenome (GOLD analysis project Ga0207996, IMG submission 184773) | Saline lake microbial communities from Ace Lake, Antarctica - Antarctic Ace Lake Metagenome 02UKG (SPAdes) (version 2) | ecosystem: Environmental > Aquatic > Non-marine Saline and...
CCTTTTTAACAGTTGCCATGGGACTGACAACGATCGTGAGTCCCATGGTTGGCAATATAATGTAACAATCCCTGTAGTTGTCTTAAAAAATCAGAAAAAAAGCGTCTGAATAATTTGCTAATCAACAATGGGCAGTAGGTTTGGAATCATGCTGAGCAGGCCCATGCGAAGTTTACCCAGCATCAGTATCATCAGTAGGGAAATCAGGACCAGAGCTATGGTATAGCTCCGGGACATGGTGGTCATAATATTGTTGAGTATTTCCACAAAAAGACTGTTTAGTCCTGTTATTGTAACGGTGTAGTCTGGGAAACGTTTAGTTAATTCAGCTTCCATATCAGCAACGAATACTTTATATTTTGATGTATCCCTGTAAGGGACATGCATGGTAAATCTGCTTTTGCTAAACTGTTGGTCAACGAGTTCCTCCAGGTCTTCAGAACCGCTCAGTTGGAAAAGGAACAACTCCTGAGCAATGAGCTCTCTTTCATCCGGTACCCGGTACATCTCCTCGTTATTATCATGCAAAGCACGGTTTGTTTCTTTGAGCACCGTAATCAATGACAGTACTTTTCCGACAAAAAGATCGTCGGTTGCATAGTCTGAGAATTTTAGTACCGTCTGCTCCAGAGATTCGATAAATTTCGGCTCATACAGGCCGTCTGCCTTTCCGGTGTCTATAACCACATCAAAGGAAACGGTCCCACGCATTTTCCGATCAATCAGTTCGGTATCTTGTCTGACTATAGAATCCTCGGGGAACCATTTCAGGGCATTATGTTCAAAGCGCAGCTGGCTTGCTCCCATTGCCGCCAGTAACAGAAGAGCAATAAATAAACTAATTATTAATCTTTGACGTCGGCAGGTAAATTCGGCAAAACGATCAAAAAAAGAATCAAGTTTCTTCCCCCTGATGGAGAGAGTTAATTTTTTCTTCACCGGGAAAACCGCCAGCAGAGCAGGGAGGAGTAACACAGTATAAATGAGGGCAAGAAAGACTGCCACGGGAGTGACAATACCCAGATCTGCAATCGGAGCCACCTTAGCGGCCATGAAAGATAATAAACCTCCTGCTGTGGTAAGCGATGTCATGAGTATAGGCACCCCCGCACGCCCCATGGCAAATGCAATAGCATTCTCCCGGCATCCTGTCCGCTGGTATTCCGGATAAAAAAGAGCCAGAATATGCACCGCATCACTGATGCTGATCACGAGTAGAAAGGAAGGTAACACAGTTTTAAAACTGGTCATGGGAATATTCATAGCTGCCATGATCCCGATTGCAGACAGAAGAGAAATGGTATAGATGATAATAGGGTAGACAAGGCCTGAGATCCTGCGAAACAGGAATCCTAGAAAGATCATGATCATGATAAAGGTGGCAGGAATAATAGTTCCAAGATCCTTTTCCAGGGTAATGTTGAGATGTTCAATGACAACAGGCATGCCGGAAATGGCAATGGAGAAATCCTCTGCTTGATGTTTTTTCAGAATCGCAGCAATGCTTGTTACCATCTCACGATTTTGAATATTACTCATGGGTTGACAGCTTCCCTCTTCGATCAACATTTTGTTTGTATCTGGGTTGCACGGCAGAGGTTTAATGACAATAGCCGTCATGGTAAGATCCTCGGAGAGGATATAATTTGTATACAGACTGTTTTTCTGCGCCCGTCGCTTCAATGTGTCTAGGTCCGCCGATCCCTGCGGCCATTTTTCCAGAAAATCCTCAACAATAAGCTCGTCCTCTTCTCCTCTGGTGTTTCGTACATTTATCAGGCTGGTTATTTCATCCAGATGGGGTACGGTTTGTTCCAAATCCTGATGTAGGCCCTGTAGTTTGTTCAAAAAATCTATGCTGAAGATATCAGGACTGCCCACACCAATAACGATAAATTCATCCTTGCCGAACTGATTGCGGAATTCATTATAGTCAACAAGGACTTTATCATCAGGCCGGAAAAAGGATTCATTGCTGGTATCCAGTTTCAGATGTGGAATTTGGGACATCAGAGTCACAGCAATAACTGTCACCAGCCCGAATGCCACCCACCTATTCCTAAATGACCATCGGGCAATCTTCCCGAACAGGTTTTCACACGTTTCTTTGAATGGTTTCATTTTATTCTCCCTCCCCGCTTTTGAGTATAGTGAGCAGGCTCACATTAGAGGGGACTGGGGTGTTTGTCAAGTTTTAAAATGGGCGCGGTCACTTTAGGGTGGGGGCCTTGATGGAAAGTCAGTGTCTCCAGTAATCAGGAGAGTAATAGTGTATTTTATAAGGAGTGTCTGGAATTGGAGTCAATAAAAAGCAAAGCGAAGAAATTAAGAAAATTGCTTCATTTCTGCGAGATACAGGGCAGAATAATCAAACGTACATCGTAAACGGTACATGAGAGCGCGATGGCCGAGCAAGGCCCTGTTACTCCAATTATAAAAAGGATCGGTGTGAGCAGAGGCTTTTTGAATGGTTTCCTTCAACAGACTGGCCCCATGGTCTACATATTCTTTTCGGGAGAAAGCAAACGGCCCTTTTGCCAGAACCGGGGCAATAATCCAATGCAATTGGCGCATAAACAGGTCAACCCAATCCGGGTCAAGATCCTCAGGCCTATCATACATGGCAATTTTGGCCAGATAACGCATCAGCCTATCCCTTTCTCCCTGGAACATGGCCATTTCACCATCCACCTGTAGCTTCCATCGCTCTTTACTAAACTGACAATAGCAGCCAAAATCTATAAAACCCAAGCGACCGTCGGCCATCAGGATAAAATTCCCAGGGTGAAGATCTGCATAAACAGTTTTTAAACAAAACCAGGAATGCACCAGCGAATAAGAGATGAGCTTAGCAAAATGATTTCGTTTGGCAAGTGAAGGGTTTGTTGCCAGAAAACCCTGCAGGTGCATCCCAGGAAGGTACTCCATGGTTAAAATTCGTGGTGTGGTGAACTCCGGAAATAAGCGGAGGACAACAATCTTGCTACCTGCAAAAAGTTTTCTGTTTTTCTCCATAAACATGGCTTCCGAAAGGTAATCAACTTCATTCAGAAAAACAGATCTGGCATCCTGGACATGGTTGACCAGATACTGAAAATCTTTTTTGAAACGCATGGTCTGGAAGAGAATACTGAGGCTTCTGATATCTGCTTCAATGGTTGCAGCAATATTGGGATACTGGACTTTAACCGCAACTTCTTTGCCATTATGGAGTTTGGCTCTATGGACCTGTCCAAGTGACGCGGCAGCGAACGCATTTTTCTCAAAAGAGGCGAATATTTCCTCAGGTTCCCGACCGAGTTCATTGAGAAACACCTCTCGTATGAGTGAATAATGCATGGGGGGTGCTTCAAATTGGAGGGACTCAAAGATTTCGACCAGTTCCACGGGCATAATCTGTGGCAGATTAGCTATAAGCTGCCCAACTTTCATTATGGCACCACGCAGATACCCCATAGTGCCTAGCAATTGCAGGGCGGATTGCAGTTGGAAATGACTATACAGATCTTTTTTCTTCTCATCTGCCACAAAATGCTTTTGAATTGCATAGGAAAAGTAATGGGCGGCGATTTTTGCATGGCTGCTTCCCAGAGTCCAGGAACGCATAAAAGAACTTGATGGAATCTTCCGGGTCTGCACCCTATTAAGAATTGGTTCCGTCAGGTTATTCATTGCAGCAGAAGACCTCAGTTACAGCAGTGTTTGAGGAAATGGTGTTGGCAAATGTCTGCATGGAGTAATCGATCAGGGCAAGTGTTTCAGTCTGTTTGGCTGTTTTGTCTTTGGACCAATGAGCCAGGATGCCGAGGTATAGCGACCAGTAGAGGGTGATGACTATTGAGTTGTACCCCATTTCGAAGCCATGATTGGCAAGAATTTTCCCAATTGTTTTAAGGTGATTGTGCTTGGCTTCTTCACCAGCTGAGCAAACGGATTCTTTTGAGAAGATAGACATGCCACTCTCGAGCACCGGACCGATGTAAGTACGGTACGACTTTAATGCACGCAACTCAGAGGCAATGAACAAAAATAATTCTTCAACCAACTGCTCGTTTCCCGTCTTGCGGCGCAGAAACATCTTCCGGCCAGATTCCATGGCCTGAGCCACAAGCGTCATGGCCAAGGTTTCTTTACTCTTGAAATAGTTGAAGAGTGTTCCCTTAGCAATACCGCTGGCAGCGGAAATATCCCGAGTGGTGGTTTTTTCAAAACCGCGATCGGCAAAGAGTTTTTCAGCCGCTCCAAGGATGTTTTTTCTTGTTTTTTCTTTAGTTTCTTGTGTAATGCGCATCTGGGTTACCTTTTTTTTGTGACCGTGGTCACATTAACTCATTGTACATAAAAAGCAGGAAAAAACAATGTGCAGCCTAGATGAAGACGGGATTAGATTGAGAAGTGTGTCAATTAAGGGGGTAATGGGTGGTGATGTCTACCTATGTATCTATTAATACTTGTAAATATCTTTATTCTTGTTTTGTGTTAATGGCACGCTCGCAGTAAAGTAATATCTTGTTGAGTTTTAGTGCTCAGCAGTAAAAAAGCATTTACTTGCCAAAGGTCTGTTATTTGTTTTCTGGTCTCTTTCCTTCGATTCAGCAAAGTATGACTTTCAGTGCTGCTGTAGAGGGATGTTTAAGAGGATGGCCTGATACTGTATTTTTTATTCAGAAACCGTTATCTTAGGTATGTCCTCTATTCGACAGCATTTCCTTTGAGGCCTATCTCCTCTGCCACATCCTGCATGCCCATGATCGTGTCAATGATGAGATCAGAAACTTGAACCCCAAGCATTTCAGCTCCTTTTTCTATTGTAGAACGATCCACACCTGCGGCGAAGCGTTTATCTTTCCACTTTTTCTTTACGGATTTAGGCTTTAGGTCCAAGACGCTTTTTGATGGGCGAACGAGTGCAGTTGTTGTGACAAGTCCTGTGAGTTCATCGATGGCAAAAAGCACTTTTTCCATTTCAGTTTGAGGCTCGGTGTCAGTACATATTCCCCATCCATGACTTACAACTGCCCGTATATATTCTTCTGGCCAATTATGCTCTCTTAAAATGGATTCGGTTTTTTTGCAGTGCTGCTCAGGAAACTGTTCATAATCCAGGTCGTGAATCAGGCCAACTATACCCCACTTTTCCTCGTCTTCTTTTCTTTTTCTGGCACAAAACTTCATCACTCCTTCTACAGTCAGGGCATGCTTAATAAGGCTGTCTGAATGGTTATATTCTTTGAGCAGGTCAAAGGCTTCATTCCGCGTTGGTACTTGTGACATTGTAATCTTCCTTATTTATGGATTATTGTTTTTTATTCAGTAACAACCGAACCGTATCGGAGAGTTCATTGCCAATAATTGGTTTACCAATATATCTGTCAATACCAATGGTTTGACTTTTTTCTTTAGTGAGGACACTACTGTGTCCCGTGCAGAGGATAATTGGCATTGCAGGCTTTATTTTCTTTACTGCCATGGCAAGTTCTGCTCCGGTGAGTCCAGGCATGGTCTGGTCGGTGATGAGCAAGTCAAATCCATCCGGGTCTGTACGAATCTTTTCCAGGGCATCTTTGCTGTCCGTTGTTCCGGTAACGTGATAGCCAAGATTTTCCAGCTGTCTTTGGGTGACCTTTACAAGAAAGACCTCGTCATCTACAATCAGAATGCGTTCATTACCGTGTTGCTTGGAGACAAGCTCTACCCGTTCGTCCCCTTTGTCACCATCTTCCTGCAGGGCGGGGAGGTAGACTGTAAAAGTACTCCCTTCTCCCAGCCTGCTTGTCACTCGAACAAAACCCTGAGCACTCTGGGCAATGCCATGGATAACGGCAAGCCCAAGTCCGGTACCGGTTCCAACTCCTTTAGTGGTGAAGTAGGGCTCAAAGATCCGTTCAAGGGTTTTTGGGTCCATACCGCATCCCGTATCACTGACTGAGAGGATGATAAAGGGGCCTGGAGACCCCTCGGTCTCTTGATTAAGTTCTTTTGTCCTGAGTTCTTGACGTTGAAGGCTAACGGCCAGTGTCCCTTTTTCTTCGGCCATGGCATGCAGACCATTGGTGCAGAGGTTGATAACCGTTTGATGGATGTTGGTGGGATCTGCCAGAATGGTTCCGCAATTCGAATCAATATCTTCCTCTATACGAACTGTTGTGGGGAGAGTCGATCGTAACAGTTTCAAGGCTTCCTTGACAATCAGATGGGGGTGGAGAGGTGTTTTGTTGCTCTCCGTCTTACGACTGAAGGTGAGAATCTGCTTAACGAGTTCAGCAGCCCGTTTTCCTGCGTCAATGACTTCAACGATGTCTCTGGCAGCAGTACTGTTTGGAGGCAGCTCCGTTTGTATAAGTTCGGAGTAGCCAATGATTCCCGAAAGAATATTGTTGAAATCATGGGCAATACCACCGGCCAGAGTACCGATGGCCTCCATTTTCTGGGCCTGAAACAGATCCTGTTCCAGTTTTTTCATATCAGAGATATCCTTGGCGACATGGGCAATATATTCCAGTCTTCCATTCGCATCCAGCACCGGAGCGGCTGAAACCAGAAAGGTTTTATCCAGTTTTTTATGGTACATCTCTCTGGTGTAAGAATGGAAATCCTTTTTTGTTTCCAGAAGAGGACAGGCAGTACAGGGTTCAGTACTATCATGAAAAAGTTCATGGCAGTGGTGGGAAAGAATTTCTTCTCTGGAAATACCAAGGACCTGACAGCCAGCCTTGTTTACCTTTACGATCCGCATGGAGGGATCCTGCAGGGTGACTATATCTGTAAAGGAGTCGAAGGTTCGCTCCCACTCTTCTTTGCTTTTGGCAAGTTCCTGCTCTGCTTGTTTGCGTTCGGTTATGTCATCATAGACGGCAACAATCTCTCCGGAGGGGAGCTTGCAGACAAAGTTTTCGACCCAGAGAACTATTTTTTCATCCTTGTAGAATGCAGCGGGTTGAGTGATGGATTCTCCGGTCCTGTATACCTTCTGAAATATCTCAAAAAGCCCCATGTCTACAATACCGGGAAATACTTTGAGGACGCTTTTATTGAGAATATCATCTTTTTGAATCCGGCTACTTGTCAATCCGGCCGGATTCAGGTTTTTAATTATAAAATCACTGCCATCCTCCACGGCTTCATAGATGGCAATACCATTGGATATATTATTAAATATTTCCCTGAACCGATATTCGCTCTCCCTCAATGCAATTTCGGCATCTTTCCTCTCGGAGATATCCCGAGCAAGAGCCAGCACACAGGATTCACCGTTCATTTTTATAAACCGGGCGCTTATCTCAGTGGGGATTGCACGGCCATCCTTGCTGATATGGATTGTTTCAAAAAAGAGACTGCCTGTTTCCTGCACTGTGGAGAATCGCTTTTGGTGCCCGCTGACACATTCAGGGGCATCAATTTGTTCTGGAGACAGGTTGCGAAACTCCTCACGACTGTAACCAAGGCGTTTTTGAGCAACTTCATTGGTATCCAAAAAAAATCCATCCATTCCAATGATAAATGCAGCATCATTTAAATTATTATAGAGATAAGTATACTTAGCCTCACTTTCTCGTAATGAATCTTCACTCTTTTTACGCTCGGTGATATCGCAACACGTTACTACGGTTCCTGTGACAATCCGATTTTCATCAGTAAATGGATAATAGGTTACTTCCATGTACCTTCGGCCTTCTCCGGGATAGTCAAACCATTCTTCATAACAAATTCGTTCACCGGCGAATGATCTGTCGAGATGTCTTCTAATGGTGCTGTCGAAGAGACTCGGGCCGTGGAGCTCCATCACACTCTTTCCGACAATTTCTTCTTGTTTCTTGCCATGGGCCTTGCAGTACGCATCGTTTACTGCCTGATAAATGTACCGTGTATCCACAAAAGACATCAACTCTGAGGTGGTGGAGAGGATGCGTTCATAGATGTAGAGTCTCTCATCATTCTGTTTACGTTCCGTAATATCTTTTGCGATATGGATGATCCGGTCAACTTTGCCCGTTTCATCAAACAGCGGAGAAATTGAAATCTGAAAAATCCTTTCTGATCCGTCGGGTAAAGTATGAGGGTGGGTGACGGTTGTGGGCTGTCCTGTTGCAAAGACCTGCTTATGGCCACACTGGTCATGGGCTATGTTCTTTTCTGGACAGGGGGTGGAGCAGTGATGCAGGGCAGTAAAACATTTTTGGTCAACGATTTCTTTTCGTTCCACACCGTACAGGCGTAAGGACTGTTGGTTGGCAAAGACAATTGTGAAATCATCCTGGATGATAAGAACGCCATCAGTAAGACTATTCAGGAGTTCGTATTTGTCATGTTGGGACATGTTGATTCTCTCTAAATGAGTATCTGTAACAAAAAATTACTTAGGGAGGTGGCAAGAGACACGTTTAATGGAGATGGAAACGGCAAAAAAAGGATCTCTATCGAGCCCATAATGCCAGTATATCATATTTGTTTTGTGTTTGTCTCAACAAAGAAGTGTTCTCAGTTCCTGTGCTGGAAAACGGGGAAGTACTATGGTGGTTTTGCTGTGAAGTCCTTATTCTTTGTCCAGGCCGCAGAGGAGAAAACCAAGGATAGGGCCACATTTGTCTGTGCAGGCCAGATAGAACTCTCCTTCATGTCTGGTTGCGGATCTGTTTGTTTTTCCCCAATAGAATTCAACGAGTCCCAGAGGGCGCAGATTGTTAAGGGCTGCGAAATTGAGCAGCTTAGGGGCACAACAGTCTCCCGTTCCCGTTGGAATTCCCCGATCCAGAGGGAATAGCTCAGTAAGAGAGGAGTGTTGACCCCTGAAATTGTGGAGGCTGTAGAGTGCGTGAATATCTTTCATCAGCTCTCTGGAGAGGTGTTTGCGTTTTTGAAGAAGAGTGTTGTGGACGGTTTCATCGTTGCTTGCCGCAGCTTGTCTGCCAAGGGCTTTGATCTGTTTTTCCATGGGATCATTGAGGTGGTGAAATTTCTGCACATCAAAGAGGGGCGGCACCCAGCCTTGCAACAGCCATTGTCCGTTGTACTGTCCTGAAAAGGCTTTCAGGGTTTGAACGTTTCCTTCAGGAGTACGGCAGGTTAGTACACCAAACATTTTGCCACGTGCATCCCCATAGAGGTAGTCCGTTGCAAGCTCCTGATCCATCTGTGTCATCAGATTTCTTGCCGCTGCCATGGCCGGTTCACGGGGAAGTGTGTGGCTGCTGTTGCAGTTGCTGCAAAATGCTTTCTGTGCCGTGAGGTGGGCTTGGGTTGCCATAATCAGGGGATATGTATTGTCGTTCCCACCGGCGCAAAGCGGAATATGCTGCCAAATGCCTGGGCCAGGTCTGCTCCCCGTTCAAGTCCGGTGCAGTGACTGGCGGCAAGACACTTAATATCAAAGCTTCGCAGGGCCTCCACCGTGGCAGTGAACTGCTCATCGGTGGCAAAACCGAGGTGGGTTCCACCAATAATCGTATGAATTGGTCTGCCCGGCAGCTTTTGCTGGACATGACAGAGGATATTGATCAGTCCGGCATGGGCACAGCCAAGGATAAGGATAAGGCCATCCTTGCTGTCAATAATCAGGGTTTGGTCGTCTAGCAGCGGATCCACAAAGAGTTCCTGCGATGCATCCGCTCGTACCAGTCTCGCATCCGGTTGCTCAAAGGAGGTGAGGCGGGGAATTTCTCCACTCAGATACATCCCATCTGCAAATTCCGTAAAATCCCTGTTGAAAATAAAGTGTGCCCCCATGGATTCCAGGCTACTCTGCTGCTCGCGGATTCCTATATCTCTGATGGTGCCCTTGTACCTGTGGCAACGCCTACCAAAGCCCTGTTCGTGAATATGGACATCTGTCTTTCCGGTGAGTGGCAGAACGAGAGGCAATCCGGAACAGTGATCATAATGTCCATGGCTGAGGATGATTTTTTCAACTTTGCCGAGGTCAAAACCGAGGAGGTCACTGTTGTTGACTATCCCCAGTCCCTGTCCAGTATCAAAAAGAAGACGTGTGGATGATGTGCTCACCCCAACTGCCCATCCATGTTCTCCCGTGAGACCGAAAGGGCCTGCCACACTGTTTTCACAGAGAACTGTCAGTTCAATATTTTTTTGTAACATCGTAAACCTCTTCGTATTTGATCTATATTTTTGCTGGTGAGGAGCTGTGATAGAAGCATTCCTGCAAGCATCAGGCTACAGCCGAAGATCCCCCGGATTGTGAGTATCTCTTCCAAAAAAAAGTAGCCGGCCAGAACCGCAAAAACAGATTCAAGGCTGAGGATGATGGCAGCGTGAGCAGGATGCGCTTTTTGCTGGGCAACAACCTGCAGAGTGTAGGCAATCCCTACAGAGAATATTCCGGTGTAGAGGATGGGAAACATCGCTCCCCGGATTCCGTCTATGGAAATTGTTTCCCATTGAAGAGCCGCCAGAAGGCTGAAGACGGCACAGAAGAGAAATTGATAGAAGGAGAGCTGCAGGGCATCATATTTCTGGCAAAGTCTTGAGATTAACTGTACATGGATGGCCCAGAACAGTGCGCTGCAAAGAACCAGCAGGTCACCTCTGGAAATACTGAGATCGTCGGTGACACTCAAAAAATACATACCAATGACAGCGAGAAGTGCCCCCATCCAGGTGCCGTATCTCGTACTCTGTTTCAAGAAAAGTCCCAGCAGAGGAACGATAATTACATAGAGTCCGGTGATAAATCCTGCTTTGCCGGCTGTTGTTTCGACTATTCCTATCTGCTGCAGGGAGGCACCGACAAAAAGAGCCAGGCCAAGGATGAGCCCTCCTATGATTATTGGCATGGAGAGGAGTGGCGCAGCTTTGGTTACGGTCTGTTTCTGCCTGTTAAAATACAGGATTGGGAGGAGAGAGGCCGCCCCTATTGCAAAGCGCACCCCATTAAAGGTAAAAGGAGAAACATGTTCCATTCCCTGGCGCTGGGCAACGAAGGAAGATCCCCATATCATGGCTGTAAGGAGAAGGAGGAGGTTAGCCCGCCAGTTGCTTGTTGTCTGCACAATAAAAATCCATGGTAAACTTTCTGTAACTATTCACCGAAATTGAGTTTGAGTCGGAATTGCAAAACGAATACGCTAGTAGGAAACTGGGGACATGACCCAATTCGTCTTTGTCTTTTGAATTGGGATCGTGTCCCCCGATTCCGATAAATATTGTTCCGTTCAATAGCATGACAAATAGTTACAACTTTCTGTTAAAAAAATATTAAAAGCTGGTATTGTGCATCTTTTAGGAAAAGAAAGAAACTCTTTTTTACTTGCAAGCTTTAACTGATGGTATGAACTCTTTGTGGCGTATCCCTGATTTTCTGGATCTCGAATATTTTTTCATTCAGGATAAACAACTGGAAGAAGAACAGGGGCGCGCTGCGTTGCGTGATCGGGATCGTAATCTCTATCTGAATGCAATCGATCAGGATGAGACAGATGCGGAGCCTGAACGTGAATGGCTGATATATCGTTGGCTCCAGGAACGGCGCAGTCAGGAGAATCAGGAGCAGGGTGGACAGGCCTTGCTGCCTGGCAGGATGTGGTATGAATTGTATGGCCTGTTCTGGTCCCTGTTTTCTTTTCTGGCCATGGCTTCGGGGGCTGGCCTTGCATGGTCGTTTCTCAGCTATTCCGGGGAACAGCCGGTAAATGTTTCCCTCTTTTTTCTTGTCTTTGTCGGATTTCAGATATGTTTTTTTCTTCTGCTATTGCTGTTGTGGGGCTACCGCAGGATACGCGGCTTTGATCTGCGTTCTTCGCTTCTGCTCTCCCTTGTAAATAAAGGGCTCAACAGCTTTCTCTTTAAGATACGGCGCTATGGACTCGAGAACATGGAGAGCCGGCGCCGCTTACAATTCGCAGCAGCACTTGCTGCCGTCCGCACTCGTGGTAAGGGCTATGGCGCACTGTTTTCCTGGCCCCTGTTTCTTCTCTTTCAGCTCTTTGGGATTGCCTTTAATTTTGGAGTGCTTGGGGTTTTGCTCGTAAAGCTGGCAAGCTCGGATATGGCCTTTGGCTGGCAGTCCACCATTCAGCTCTCCTCCCAGTTTATGGCGCGTCTTGTGTACTGGGTTGCCCTGCCGTGGTCCTGGCTGCTTGGAGTTGCAAGTTATCCCGATGCGGAGCAGATTGAAGGCAGTAGGATGGTGTTAAAAGATGGCTTCTATCATTTGACCAGCAGTGATCTTGTCTCCTGGTGGCCCTTTCTCTGTCTTGCGATTTGTTGCTATTGTCTCTTGCCCCGAATAGCTCTTTTTATTCTTGGTACTTTGGGACGTAAACGTTCTCTTGCCAGAGTCTCATTGCAGCGCCCGGACCATAATCAGCTCCTCCACCGGCTTCTCACTCCCCGGCTTGAGACCCGTCCGCAACAGGGAGAAGCTGTAAGGAATGAGGTGATACCGGAAACAACACTGCAGGAGGAACAGAAAACTCCGGCAGTAAATGGAGAGCTTCTCCTTCTTATTCCGGATGAACTCTTTGATGACTGCGATTCAACCCGGATTGCGCAACTCTGCCAGCAGGTTTTTGGCTACAGTATTGCCAGAAGTTTCCGGATCGATGAGGAATATGATGACAGCAGTCTTATTTTCTCACAGCTGGATCCTGAACCGGATAGTATCTGTCCACCCCTGCTGATCCTGCAGGAGGGCTGGCAGCCACCCATTCAGGAAATGCTGCGGTTTCTCCGGGAGCTTCGTAATCAATGTGGCAGGGAAACTGTTATTATCGTGGCTCTCATCGGGAAACCGGATCCAGACACAATCTTTACCAAAGTAGCAGAGATCGATTTACAGGTCTGGCAGCAGAAAACAGCCGTACTCCTTGATCCCTGTCTGCAGGTAAGTCCTCTGGTGAGCAGATAATGAAAGAAATAAAAATTCCAGAATTTGCCGTTGTTGGTCATCCAAATGAAGGGAAGTCTTCGGTCTTGTCAACGCTTGCCGAAGATGATTCTGTACGTGTCAGTCCCATGCCCGGTGAAACCAGAGAGTGCCAGGTCTTTCCTGTGAGTATTGATGGGCAGGAGATAATCAGATTCACCGATACCCCGGGTTTTCAGAATCCCCGAAAAACGTTGCAGTGGATGCAGAATTATCAGGGAAGCGATGAAACACTGATCGCAGGCTTTATAGAATCGCATAGAGGGGATCCCGATTTTACTGATGATTGTAAACTCCTGGAACCGCTATTGCGGGGGGCCGGGATTATCTTTGTTGTCGATGGTTCAAGGCCTCTTCGTAATATGGATAAAGCGGAGATGGAGATACTTCGTCTCACTGGTTGTCCACGTATGGCAATTATCAATTGCAAGGATACAGAGACCGGATGGCTTGGAAAATGGCAGTCGGAGTTCAGGAAACATTTTAACTCCATTCGCCTCTTTAATTCCTGTAGGGCAACCTATGGAGAGCGTATTGAACTGCTGGAGAGTCTGAAAAGTATCGATCAGGAGCTGCACCCCGTACTTGATAAGGTGGTCACTGCCTTCAAGGAAGATTGGCAGCAACGCAATACCCAGGTGGTGGAGTTACTCCTTGGTCTTGTTGAAGAAGGGCTTGGTTACAGCCGTTCCGTAGCTTTGAAGAGGGGAGAGGATGAAGATGTCCTCAAGGGAAAACTTCATAAGGAGTATGAGCAATTTCTTCGCAAGCGGGAAATGCTGAGTCAGAAGCAGATGCGGGCGCTTTACAAACACAATATCTTCAACCTGGAACTTCCGCCTCACTCCATTCTCCAGGAAGATCTGTTTGCAGAGAAAACCTGGGAGTTTCTGGGGTTGGACTCTTCCCAGTTAATCATGGCAGGAGCGTTGAGTGGTGCTGCCCTTGGTGCCGGTGTCGATGTTGCGGCTGCCGGGCTGTCCTTTGGAATTTTTTCAACCATTGGTGGAATCGTGGGGGCTGCAGGAACAGCCCTGAAGGGAAGAGAGTTTTTGTCTGGAGCGCGCCTCCTGGGTATGCGGCTTGATGCGCAACAGGTGACGGTGGGGCCGATAAAAAATATTCAACTCCTCTTTGTACTGCTCGATCGCCAGTTTCTTTTCTACAGTCATATTGTTAACTGGGCCCACGGGCGCAGAGACTATAAGGGGCCAGCTTCCAGTGATAATACTTTACCGGTAAAAGTAGGTTATATCACGGATTGGAGCAGGCAGGAACGCAGGACCTGTAATCGTTTCTTTGATGTGCTGCAAAAAAATGAAGACTCGAATTCGCTTACTGAGATCCGTATGGATATGACTGCTCTGCTCCAGAAAACCCTGGAAAATATTTCCCTTGAAAAGTCCATTTTGTAATTCATTATCGTAAGGTACTTGCATTCTTAGGATGCCTTGGTGTCTGTATGTGGCGGTTGTGTCGTAATGTTCTGATATTATACGATAATTATCGTTGCCGGCGGTGTCTTGTGGGCATGGTTGTTGCAATGTTACTCGTGGAGTGTTGTTTTGTGAAATCCTTGAGACAGGAGGACAGTTATGCGATCACTTTTAAAAGGAGCCACCGGAAAAACGTCTGCAAAAGGGACAGAATTAAGCGTAGAGGAGCTGTTTGGCAGGATCCAACAGTCCGTGGCAGCTGGAGATATCACAACGGCAGAGTCTCTGCGAGAGGCTTTGCTGCATAGCGATACAGTGGATATTCCTCTCATGGAGCTAGTTGCTTCGGCAGAACTTATTGAGGAGGCAAAGCTTGCGGGAATTGAAAAGGAGCATCTCCAAATTTGGGAAGAGTTATATGAAACCCTTTCTCCCGAGGAAAAAACTGTTTTTTTCTACAGCCTTGTTGAAAAAATTTTTCCTCAAAAATCCATCCTGATCCGTCAGGGAAATTTAAACGATTCCCTCTTTTTTCTTGAGAAGGGACACCTTGCTGCAATTTTCACCAAAGAAAAAGAACATAGCCTTGTTTTGCAGGTTGGTAAGGGAGGATTTTTTGGTGAAAATACCTTCTTTGGTATGACTGTCTGTACTTCCTCCGTTGTTACCCGCTCCGAGGTAGTTGTGAAAATTCTCAAAAAAGAGAAGGTCAGTGAGTGGCAGGAGAAGGCTCCTGGATTGTATGCCAAGCTTGAATCATATTGTCGGGTAAATGATCGGTATGAAGAGGCTTTTGAACGAAAACGTCAGGAGAAGAGCCGTTTTCAGCGTGTTACCGTCTCTGGATTGGTTACTGCCGAAATCCTGAACGCTGAAATGAAGGGATCCGGGAAGCAGTTTAGGGCTGCAGTTGAGGATCTGTCACGTGGCGGTGCCTGTTTCTCTATTAAATCGTCTACAAGAGAGGTTGCGGAATCCCTTTTAGCGAAATCATTGAAGATGCTTTTTGCCGTGGGTCGGAAAAATCATCCTGTGGAATTTGTGGCGAAGGGCAGGGTAGTGAAAATAAAATTTCATATGGAAAATGATTATAGTGTCCATGTGAAATTTACCAGTCCCCTGGGAGAAGAAAAAATTAATCTTCTGCAGGTCACATAGTGGTCTGGTATCCCTTTGCTGCGAGGCTACCTGAAGCTGCTGGATCGCTGAAATTATAACGGTAGGGGTGGTAGGTTCTCTACGCCGTTTCTTCAAGGCGTACAGCGCTTAAATAATCCAGCATAGCCGGGTCCAGGAATTCGTCAAAACGGATTGCAAAACCAACGGCCGTTTCAAGGGCTCTGCTTACAATACGAACAACCTTTCCATGGCCCTTGGTCAATTGCAGGCCGTATTCATCCAGGATTTCGAAGCTGATTGTTTCATTCAGCTTTGGGAGATGAATGGTGTGTATAAAAGCTCCACCCTTGCTGACATCTCGTAAAGATACGGTATAGGCAATGCCGGTGAGGGAGGTTTTAATTCGTAAGTTCCCACTGGCTGGATTTCGTTGGTGTTGCCGCTTGTCTTTTTGCATGGTCAGGCTCCACTTGTCAGTTTGGGTACTACTTTGTTTTAGCCTCTGGTGTCTGCATTCGGACGTAGAATGAAAAGAGAATGTTATTGGATTTATGGTATCACAAGTATGAGTAAAAGTACAAGGCGGGAGGGTATGAGTGTGTTTGTCCGTTGTAGGTATCTGGGAAGGTAAAGACATGGCCTGAATGAGCCTTGGACTGGCTGGATTTTACCGATACATCTTATTCTTCGCTCCGAGCGCAGCCAGCCACCATATCGATGGCCAACGCTTCGGCGACCTTAATGCCATCCACAGCCGACGACAGGATCCCCCCCGCATAGCCGGCGCCTTCGCCAGTGGGATAGAGGCCCCTGGTGTTGATGCTCTGCAGGTCTGCTTGGTTGCGGGTGATGCGGAGCGGGGACGAGGTGCGCGACTCCACGCCAGTAAGCACAGCATCGGCTAGATCAAAGTCCTTGATCTGTTTGGCAAAAGCGGGAAGGGCCTCGCGAATGGCGGCAATGGCATAGTCCGGCAAGGCGGAACTCAAGTCACAGAGGTGGACACCGGGAGTATAGGAGGGTTGCACCGAGCCCAGGGTCGTGGACGGCCGCCCAGCCAGGAAATCACCCACCAGCTGGCCCGGTGCCTGATAATTACCGCCACCCAGCTCAAAGGCCCGCGACTCCCAGAAGCGTTGAAACTCCATGCCCGCCAGGGGCCCACCTGGATAATCCTCCGGTGAAATGCCCACCACGATGCCGCTGTTGGCATTGCGTTCCTTGCGTGAATATTGGCTCATGCCGTTGGTCACTACCCTCCCTGGTTCCGAGGTGGCAGCTACTACGGTGCCCCCCGGGCACATGCAGAAGGTGTATACCGAGCGTCCGTTGCCTGCGTGATGGCTCAGCTTGTAATCAGCAGCACCAAGAAGTGGGTTGTTGGCATTTTTGCCATGGCGGCTGCGGTCGATGAGCGACTGGGGATGCTCGATACGGAATCCGATGGAGAAGGGCTTAGCCTCCATGGAGATACCGCGCCTATGCAGCATCTCAAAGGTGTTGCGGGCGCTGTGACCGATGGCCATAACCAGATGGCTGGTGGTGATGCGTTCACCGCTTGCCAAAATAACTGCGCGCACCTGGCCGTCCTCGACCTCGATATCATCCACCCGGCTCTGAAAGCGGATCTCTCCCCCCAGGTCCTGAATCTCGGCCCGCATCTTCTCCACTATCCCCACCAGCTTATAGGTGCCGATGTGGGGCTTACTGACATACATGATCTCTTGCGGCGCCCCGGCCTTAACGAATTCTTTCAGTACCTTGCGACCGAAATGCTTTGGGTCCTTGATCTGGGTATGCAGCTTGCCGTCGGAAAAGGTGCCAGCGCCACCTTCTCCGAACTGGACATTGGATTCCGGATCGAGAATACCCTTGCGCCACAGATCAAAGGTATCTTTGGTGCGTTCCCGTACCGCTTTGCCACGCTCAAGAATAAGCGGTTTAAATCCAGACTGGGCCAGGATCAGCCCGGCAAAGAGCCCTGAAGGTCCCATACCGACAATAACAGGCCGTCTCGGTAACCCCTGTTCGGGTGCTTGGGCAACAAAATGGTAGGAGGTATCCGGGGCCGTCCGCAGATGGGGATCACCGGCAAAGTGGGCCAGAAGGGAGGCCTCCTGTGTCACTTCAAGATCTAGAGTGTAGATAAAGACAATGGCGTGGGATTTCCGGGCATCAATGCCGCGCCTGAAAATCGTGTAGCCGATGAGATTTCCGGCCGGGATATCGAGGCGCTTAAGGATTGCCGACCGGATATCCGTATCACTATGGTCAAGGGGGAGTCTGAGTTCAGTTAGTCTAAGCATGGTATAAATCGGGTTACGTTACTTTTCCGGCAAGTTGCAGGGATAATCGGATTATTGCTTTTAAAATACTTGATTACTACCTTACTCCAAAGCTTCTGTCATAAAAAAAAGAGGAAATTGATTTTGATTTCTATTGATATTACGATAAGGTATGTAGGGTGAAAGTGTCTAGGAGGCTGTTCGAGAAAGCCCTTTTTCCCCAACTCTTCGTTATCTCCAAAATTTTATCCTCAGAATATCCACTATATGCCTGTGGTAAATCTATCCTCAGTCTTGACGAGGGCTCTATAAAGTGTCACCAGAATCTCCTTCTTTCAGGGCATTCTTGACTGTTCGGGCCAATATTTCGATGGAGTAAGGTTTTTTCACTAAATCCATTGCTCCCAGTTGCTTAGTTTTTTCAACCATATGGCTTTCAGAAAAACCACTGACGATTATTGCCTTTTGATGCGGCCGGATCTTCAGGATTTGACGGTAGGTCTCATAACCGTTTATTCCGGGATCCATGATCATGTCCATTAATAACAGATCGCTCTTCTGGGTCGTCAGAAATTTCACGGCATCTTCACCTGAAGCAACAGTCTCTACCCGATACCCGTACGTACCTAAAATTCTTGCTGCCAGGTCTCTCTGCTGGGGTTCATCATCAATGACCAGGATCTGCTCACCGTTTCCCTGAAGATCCTTCTCTGTCGGATCTTCCTTTTGATCGATTTTCCCTCTTCCCTGGTCCAAGGGAAAAAAGAGTTCGAAGCAGGTTCCTTCATTACTGCTTGTTACCTTGACCCGGCCACCATGGTCATTCATGGTGTTCCATACTACGGTCAATCCGAGTCCAGTACCGCTCCGGCCCATCATCTTCCTACTGTAAAAAGGTTCAAAAATATGCTCAAGATCCTCTTCGCCGATGCCGGGGCCAGTATCTTCGACCTGTAATATCGCATAGTCACCCGGCAGCAGGTTTGAGTCAGCAAGATTATTTGCTTCAAGTTGTTCCTTTCTTGTAGAAACAACAATCTGCCCTTTTCCCTGGATAGACTCGGTAGCATTGTTCACCAGGTTCATGAGGGTCTTTTTGATATGAACAGGGGAACAGAGGACAGGAAGTTCATCAGAAAATAATCTGCTGGTGCAGGAGATTTCAGGGTAATGGTTTTGTTGGGCAATACACTCTGGCGATTCAAGGTACTCCCGGGCTAGGCTGTTGAGGTTGCAATATTCTTTTTTAGAGGCAACCCCACGGGCTACAGTGAGTAGATCTGCCACCACGGCCGCCGCCCGTTCTCCCGAGCGCTGAATTTCAAGAATGGGGCTGCGTAGGTCGCTCTCCTCCGGCAGCTGCAAGAGCAGCAGCTGCGGATAACCAACGATTCCTGAAAGAATATTATTCAGATCGTGAGCCACTCCTCCAGCGAGAAGACCAAGTGCCTTCATCTTTTGTGACTGCCTCAGTTCACTTTCCATTTTACGAGTCTCCCGTGCCATCTCCTCCTGTGCATTGAGACTTTCAATATATTGTAGGGAAATGGTGTTGAGATCCTGGCTCAGGCGTTTTGCCTCATCCGATCCCGACCAGGAGAATGCCACAGGCTGTTGACGGTGTAGCAGGGCCTGCAAGGCTGTAAGCAGCTCCTGAGAGAAACGGTCAATCACGGTGGAGAGCTTCACCGCAATGAGGAAGATGATTAACAATACAAAGCCAAAAAGAATAAGTACCTGCTTCCTCCATTTATCCACCCAGGCCATTGTACTACCGATCGTAACGGGGTAGACAAGAAACACAGTCTCGGAAGTATGCTCGTCAGCAAAAAATGGTATAAGGGCCAGGGGTTGCCCATTCCTGTCACTCATCATTGTCGGTTCAAGATGAGACATCCCTTTCGGGAATTCGAAATCAATAACAGAGTTATCGGACTCATCGAGTGGCGTGTATTGACCTGTTTTTATATTGTATTGAATCAGAGAGCCGGTAGAGCCCTGCAACATGGGAGAGAGATCTAAAAAGAGACAAGCCGCGCCTACGACCTCCCCTTGGCTCAGCAGGGCAACTCCTAAACGCATAACAGGGTGCTGGCCTCTTCCATTATCTTTGGTAAATTCAAGGCCGTCATTGTACACAGTGCCATCAGGATGCAGATCTGCCAGGGCAATTAAAGATGGAGGACAGAGAGGACTGACTTGTCCCTCGGAAAGTGTGGTCAATTCCCCGTCATCACCTCTGTTGACAGCAAAACGTTCGAGACCCTGTCGATCAAACAGGCGGATGGCGAGGACCTCCGGGTTGTCCTGGTACCACCGGGTAAGCATTCTTTTTACCCGTTTTTTCAAAATCTGTGCAGGGAAATCTGTGGATCTATTGCTGGTCAGTTCAACTGCTCCCATGTTGAAACTTAAGGCTCGCAGACTGTCCTGTTTCCACTTCAGGTTCATGGCGATCTCTCGGGCATTGCCCTGAATCAACAGGAGCTGCCTGTCCTCTTCGGCAGCTTTGAACTGGGTCAGAACCCGCGGCATATTGAGACCCATGAAGAACAGCAGAGGCGTAAAGGCCAGAATAAACAGGCCAATAATGAGCAGTGTACGTATTTTCATAAACACAAAAGATAGGCAAAGGATTGCACATTTGGTGCTATGAACAGCAGATTACATATTGTGAAGGATATCACACAAAACTGTGGTAGCAAAGTTATTTCTGATTAGGTAATTCCCTCCCCATAAGGTATTAGCAGACACTCTCGATCTTTTTTGTGTTGCCCAGAACAATATCCTCACAAGGCTACATTCTCCTGACACGTTGAGGTTCTATATTTTTCAAAAATCACCTTGATAAAAAAGTTTCTGCGAGAAAACAAAAAGACAATAGGACTTTTTCTCAAATTCATTTTATATGGAGTCTGACAAGGCTATGACCTCACCCCCGTTTGCTGACAATCATTAAAGCCATTCTTTTTGTTGCGGCACTGCTTGCCATGGAAGTCTTTGCCTTCTATGCCCAACGCACCCTTGACAAGGCCAGGGGAGAGAGTTTAACAGAGGAACTGCTCAGAGTGCTTATTTCGCCCTTGACCTCTCCAATGATTTTCTGCAGTTTATCCACAAAAGTATTGAACCAGCCGGCCAGACAATTAAAGGCGCTGGTGGATCAGTTCCGGGTCTAATTCATCATCTTGTGCAAGGCAGCAGTCAAGGGCTGAAAAGGAGCATATACAAATGATAACAATTCGCTTTTAGTAGGGAATGTACCAGGCGAAAATACTACTCCAACCACCAATTTGCCTTTCTCATCTCACTCTTACTACAACACTCGCCACAGAGGACATCAACAACACTAGTGATTATTTGATTTTTTTGTATCGTTTAATAGCCCTGGTCAATAGCATTACTACAGCCTTGTACTCTTTGATAATTTCCTTTTTCTTTTTCTTGCTGGCCGCAGCTTTATGTTGTTTTTTTAATTTATCCCTGTTTGATTTCAGTTGATCAATAATTTTTTCAAGCTGTCGTGACTTTTTCGCCTGTTCCTTTTTCTTTCCACTAAAAAAAACGCTGACCTCTTCAATAAGCTTTTCGACCTTCATAGTTACCCCTTTGTATCGCTTTGAATTTCTTGGATTAATGCATCATCTACCCACATGATAGCAGCACATTCCAAAAATCTTCTGGATATTGATTTCGTGAACGAGCTATCGTTCATCACCGATGAGGCCATCATATCAGTTATCTTGTCTTCCCTTAACAGATTACTAATTTCCTGATTCAAAGAGGCATCAAACTTTTTAACCGAATCTCTTATCATCACAATTCTTGTGGCAGCGGCAAGGTCATCTGGATGATGCCTTACCAAATCAATGTCCCTAATTAATTCAGCCAGCCTTGTCCTTAAAGAATTATAGAGACCGGAGATATCTCCATTCTTACTGTTCATAAAATGGGCGATATTCTTCTGAAGGCTACTTATGTCCTTGGTCACCTCTATTATTTTCCGGTTCGCTATCTTGATTTCGAAAACCTCTTCCCTCTCGGCATCATCCATATATGACTCAGCTAAAACGGCAAATCTAATTATTTCACTGTACAGTTCTTTAATTCTATCATTGTACACCTCATCAATATTAACATTATCTCCCGTTACTGTTTCAGTAACCTTTCTCATTTCTGTGTCAGACCATACCTCATGACGATGAAGCCGTAATGCTTGAATGGTAAGGTGAGAGACGCTATCATAAAGGTGCTCAGTCTCTTTGTAGAGCGCATTAATAGCCGCCTCGGGGATTTGAATAACCTGATTGTCGAGATACTTAGGCTTACCACGTTTCTCTCCTCTATAGATAAAAAGATCCTCCAAAAACGTGACTATTTTGTTCATAAACGGCACTACAATAAGAACACCAGAAATATTAAAAATGGTATGAAACAAGGAGAGTTTCATGGCGAAGTCTTTTTCACCAATGCCAACATGTCGACTGATAAAATCCACAAGATCCATCAAGACATAGATGAAAATAATGGCAAAAAGTGCAGTGATAGCATTGAAGATAAAATGGGCGACAGCGAGTCTTTTGCCATCAGCATTTGAGGTGAAGGCTCCGAGAATCGCTGTGACTGTGGTACCGAGATTGGCCCCGATGGCCAGTGAGATGGAGTTGACGTAGGTGATTTGTCCCGTTGCTACAGCAGTAATGATAATGGCCATGGTCGCGCCACTTGATTGGATAATAACGGTAGAGATGGCTCCAATCAAGATATAAACCAAAATGCCAAGATATCCGTCCATGGCAAACTGACCCAGATCAATGCCTTGCTTGAGGGTATCAAAGCCCTCCATCATATAGCCAATTCCCAGAAAAATAAACCCGAGTCCCAAAAGAATATTGCCCGCGCCCTTTATTGGTTTTTTCTTAAAGAAGGTGAAAATAACCCCGAAAACAAGCATAGGCATGGCGTAATGGGCAATTTTGATTTTCACCCCTAAAGATGCGACAATCCAGGCAGTTGTCGTAGAACCGATATTTGAACCAAATATTATTCCTAAGGCCTGCGGGAGGGCAATCAGTTCAGCCGATAAAAATGAGATAACAACAACACTTACGAGAGAGGAACTCTGAACAAGAGTTGTTGAAAAAAAACCACTAAGGATAGATGTAAAGACATTACTGGTACTTTTTTTTAGGACTTTTTCCAGCGCACCACCGCTAAGCACCTTAAAGCCATCCTCCATAAAAAACATACCCACAAGAAAAATAGCAACCCCAGAAGCAATGGTTTTAAAATCGCTCTGGGTCAGAAGTGCATATCCTAGCAATAAGAGTATTGGTGGCAAAAGTAGCTTTTTGTACATGAAATTCACATCTCCTTTATATGAAAGTACATAATCTGTAGGTCGAGTTTCAACTCGACGCCGTGCTTGTTGTGTATCCAGCCATTGCCTTTTTGGTCAGTTCTTTTCTTAATGAGGCGTCTTAAGTTCGGTGATTCTTTCTGAGAGAGTAGAATCAGGAGACAGAATTAATTGTCCGCCACGTTATTGACTGATAGCTTGGAAATGTCGGCAATTTTGTCATTCAAAACTGGCCTGATGCAGAATGGTGAATTCAAGTCCCAAGTGTACAACCAGTTATTTTTGAAGTTGTAAAAAACTCATAATAGCAGACTTGTCAGCGGTGTCCTACTTTATTAAAGAATGGTGCGCTTTGAAGTTGAATTCACCCAAATTTCTGCACCAATATGTCAATGGGGGACACGACAGACTGTGTTCATGGGCATCCTTTATTTGACCTTCAAGTTGCCTTACTGAACCATACTTCTTGCTGGGAAAAAATGGGGTTGAATGAGTGCTTACTATCTATTCGCTTTGTACGAAAGCTACGGAACCAAATTCGTGATGACGCAGTTCAGCTGGCGGCAGAGCAAGCAGCAGCAATGCAAAAACAAAAAATGAAGATGCAGGCCAAAACACCCAAACCGGAAAAAAATGTAAATGCAATTTTCTAACCGGACACTACTGACCCATTACCGGTAATTGTACTTTTTGAAGAGATCAAAAGCGTTTTGATAATAAGCTACGGCAAGTTGCTTCAACGTAGGATCATTGTTGGTCTCCTTGAGTTCCTTACTGTTAAGATGGTATTCATAGGTTTTTACGGTATGTCGCAGTCCAAGAACGACCAATTGCATGTCACTGTACAAAGACACATCATGATTCAGCTTAAAAAGCAAAACACTTGGCGCCTCATTCTCGATCAGCATGTTTTTCCCGAAAAATGGCGCTGCATAGGGAAATCCCTGTAATCCAAGTACGGTAGGGGCGATATCCATCTGGCTGACAGGCGTATTTATTTGCCGGGCCTGAAGAAGACCAGGAGCCAGAATCAGCAATGGAATTACGTAACTGCTCATGGGGATATGTTCCTTGCCGTATACTCATGCCCCGTGATCCGCGACAACAATCAACAACGTGTTTTTGTACCAGGAATGCTCCTTTGCTTTGTTGAAAAAATCACCAAGAGCATAATCGGCATAGGGAACACCGTCCATCTGCCCCCCCCCCATTCAGCCGGAATGCTTATAATACCCGCAGGGAAGTTATAGGGTGAATGATTGGATGTTGTCATGATGATGGAAAAAAATGAAGAACCACTGCTTGATATTTTGTCAAAATACTCACGGGAATGACGGAAAAAATCCTGATCTGAAACTCCCCAGATATTTGTAAAGCCCGGATTGTCGATATCCAGCCGATCACTGATGGTAAATTCATTACCTGCAAAATAGGAGTTCATGTTGTCAAACTGGCCATATCCGCCATACAGAAAACTGGTCTGGTAGCCTTTTCAAGCATTACTTTGCTCCAGGGGGCAATATTGTCATTCCCCGGCTGTTTGACGATGGATTTTCCCGGAATTGGAGGAAACGATGCGCTGATAGCCTCCAAACCACGTACTGTACGCGTGCCTGTAGCATAGGCTTGATTTTAAAATAGCTCCTTTGTTGCCAATTTATCGAGAAATGGAGTCATGCTCACTGTGTTTTTGGCTAAGGCTGGTTTGATATCAAGACCGTTCCCGCATGAACCTACATGTTTATAGCCAAGGGATTCTTCGAAAAATGACAACGACATTGAGTTTCCCCAGTCCATCTACTGCTCCGGAAGGCTTCAAAAAAACTACTCAAACCATTGGCGGTGAATTCATTTGTTACCCGGTTAGCAGAAAAATCCAGGCTATGTGTTGTCAAACCAACAATAACAATACCCAACAGGGCAAGATGCGCGGCAGATATCTTCAGCCGTTGTGAAAATTTTGTCTCCTGACTCATGCTTTTTTTATGCCCGGCCATACAAACCGCATACCAAGAGTACTGAGTGCCGCCATCAAGATGATTACCCTGCCGACGGGATAGGACTGCCAAATATGAACAAAAACCTCGTGTGGATAAATCAGAAAATCCACCGCAATCAGATTAAAGCGAGCATCAAACTCTTGAAAGAAAAAAACTGGGCGGCAGTCAGATAGGGCATGCCAAAGAGCGCAAGACCCATACTCATCCCTACAACGATACGGCTAGGCAGTGAGTAATAGATGCATGCGCTGGGGCATCAACAGCAGGTAAAGAGAAAAAGGGGCGAGTAGATAGAGCAGTGTTATACTGTCATTAATGAGTCCAATTGCGAGAACAGGAGGTAGTTGCTACAGCGGGACAGTTGCGGGCGGATCGAATGTAACAAACAATACAGCTCTGAGTATCAGGGAAACCAGCAGGTACAAAATACCAAGCCGGTAGAGAGGGATATGTCGATTGACCATAAAAAAAAGGTTCATCGCTGTTTCAAGTGGGTAATGCCGGGTCTTCCTGCCATGTCAGACAGAGGAAGCCCTGAATTTACGGTTGTCAATCAGCTTTGAAAAATGCCCCCTGAAAGTCAAAAAAAGAAGCGTAATTCATCCTCGAAATTTAAAGTTAGCAACCAAGTAATCTGAGTTTTATGATCATGGAGGGGGTAACATAATAGGTTCATTATTCCACGCCGATCAACAATCGCCTAAAAAACCAGCAACAAATCCCGCTTAGATAGTTAAAGCTCAACGCTCTTTTGTCGCATAAGCAAATAGCGCCCAAACTGACCAAGGGTGTCAAACTGAGTAAGAAAGGAAGAGGGCCAGTGTTCATTATTTTGGGCAACAAAAAAATCTCGCTTGGGCTCAAGCAGAAGAGCTTTCAGTGCCTGTAAATCTTTTACTAAATAAGCCTCACCGTTTGAATAGAAGTCTGCTGAATATGGCTTTTTAAAGAGGTATATGAGCTCCTCACTGTTATCAGTGCGTAAGGCGTGATATTTGACAATCAGATTCTTCTGGCTGATTTTATCCGACACTTGGTCCAGTGTCATGGGAATCAGGGTCAATGTAAAAAGAACTGCCATCCCCAGAGTAAGCAATGAAAACCCTCTGCGTTCTCCCCCCAGTACATCGTTAGAGACTGGAGCATTTTCGTTTCGGTACTGAAACAGCCCACTCATCAGGATAGCAAATGCAGGTAGTCCAGTCAGGACATAAGTCCAGAGGATGTTCCCTGCCAACGAGAAAAACAACATCGGAGCCAAGGTCCATAAAAGGAGATACGCATTCCATTCTTTATTCTCCCGCCAGAAGGCTTTAACTTTTGACCGCGAACTCTTATTGCGTGCAGAATACAAGAGTACAAAAGACCAGGGGCACGCGGCCAACAACCAATAAAGCCAAATAGTACCACGGGCCTTGGCGTGAGCACTCCCGTAGAGGTCCCCTTCCCAGCCACGTACCATAAAGCGATTCCAGTGCTCACCGACAAAAAAATAATTCAGAAACCCTGGAGTCTTATATTCTGCGAGAAGATACCAGGGCGCACTCAATAAAATCATCAACAGTAAACCAGTGCCCCACGGGAGTTTCTGCCAGACCTGTGTCCATTTACATTGCCAGATAGTCCACAAAAAAGTCGGTATGCCGACCAGAACCAGGGCCACGGGTCCTTTGGCCAAGAGACCAATCGCCAGTCCGACAAAAAACAGATAGCCCCAGGCGGTGCGACCTGGCGTATTGTTCAGAGCTATTCCAAAAGCCGCCATCGACAGAGTGGTACCAAGAAGCAGTGCCGGGTCGGTCATGACGGCACCGCTGCTGACAAAAAAAACGGGGGTGACCGCCAGGATCAAAATTGCCCTTAAGGCGTATTCCCGGCACCGATCCTGAGATGCCAAGTGATAGGTCAACCAAAGGACTGCAATACCTATAGCAAACGACGGTAGACGAGCTGCTAATTCATTGATACCCAAAAAATTAAGGGATAAAGCACTGAGCCAGGTCGACAAGGGGGGTTTGCCCCAGAAAGGAACCCCTGCTTGGATTTGTGGGGTAACCCAGTCGCCCGTTTGCAGCATGAGCCGCGCAATTCCCCCGTAGCGGGCTTCAGTATTATCCGCGAGGGGGAGCAGACCCAAAGACACGAAACGGATTGACATGATATACAGCAGTACTGAAAAACAATACCGTTCTAAAGACAGAGGGAATTTCATAAAGAGGCCTTTAGTTCCTAGGATTCCAGAGGTGATTGAGTGCTTACAAGAGGGGGATGGTTTTTTACCAGATAAACCGGACGTTGTTTTGTTTCAAGAAACATTCGTCCCAGATACTCACCAACAATACCGATGGCGAGGAGTTGCAATCCGCCGAGAAATAGAATTGTGACCATTAGGCTGGGATATCCTGGAACCGGGTTACCCCAGAAAAAGGCATCTACCAGGATTAAAAAACCATAAGCCAAGCTACAAAGTGCTATGAAGCCGCCAGCATAACTGGCAAATTTAAGAGGCGCGATTGTAAAAGACGTAACCCCCTCCAGGGCAAAATCCCAGAGGCTCCAATAGTTCCATTTGGTGTCCCCGGAATAGCGTGGGTCACGCTGATAAACAATCTCTGTGGTCGGGAAGCCAATCCAGGCAAACATCCCCTTCATGAAGCGGGTTCGTTCTGGAAGCTGACGTAACGCAATCACTGCACGTCGGCTTAACAATCTGAAATCTCCAACATTCTCAGGGATATGGATTTTACTGATACGATGAAGGATCTGGTAAAAGAGCTTGGCAGTCTTTTTTTTCAACCAGGACTCTCCCCGTCGACTGCTGCGGCGCATCACCACCACATCATATCCCTTGCGCCACTCTGAGACCATTTGTGGAATCAGTTCCGGAGGATCCTGTAAATCCGCATCAATGATGATCACCGCCTGTCCAGTCGCGGCATCGAAACCAGCGGTCATCGCCGCTTCCTTCCCAAAATTACGACTAAGATCTATGAGTTGAACCCGGTTGTCACTGTTCATTATCGCGCGCAGCAGCGGTAATGTCCCATCTGTACTGCCATCATTCACATAAAGAATTTCTGCATTATCAATATCGGCCAACTCCAGCGCAACACACAGACGCTTATGGAATTCGCCGATGACCTCCTGTTCATTATATACCGGGATGACAACTGAAAGCGTGGTGCGGCATAGGTTTGAGATGTCGGTTTTGCCTGAAGGTGCTTTGTTCATACTTGTTCCTCTGAAAAAGTCCAGATTCGGTTTGCAAGGTAAGTCACTCCAAATACCATTGTCGTCGCCATAATCTGGGCGCCTTGCAGGGCAATAGCTGCTTGCTGAGAGAGATCCCCGAGCAATTCTATATCCTGAGGGAGGAAATTGCCTCGCTTTCGGTTTAAGGCATGAGTCACGCCAATTTTCCCACCTTGTAAAGTCTTCACCGGCACACAGACCACATTACTGGTGACAAATCCGGTCATCTAGTTATTGCACTCCCAGCGGCGAAGGCCAAAATGCAGATCAGAGATATGTAAAACATTCATAAAAGGTGTTGCAAAGAATTGAACATCACTGAGTAAAAACAATGACATAAAGCACGAAAGCCTCTATAATAGTTGAAACTTCTGACCAAAGAAAATTCAATCAAAACGGAGGCTTTCATGCATCATAAGAATATCAAGCTCAGCGTACGAAAACAACTTAAAAATCAATATCCACACTGGCACCGACTCAATCGCAAGACTAAAAAAGAAATTGCCCG
>Ga0207996_1000668_pt1 | contig 28775 bp, 29 predicted proteins | sample AntAceMetag02UKG_FD_184773 | JGI IMG/M metagenome (GOLD analysis project Ga0207996, IMG submission 184773) | Saline lake microbial communities from Ace Lake, Antarctica - Antarctic Ace Lake Metagenome 02UKG (SPAdes) (version 2) | ecosystem: Environmental > Aquatic > Non-marine Saline and...
GCAGCATCCTACATTACATCTGTATTAGGAAGCCGTGGTCCATCCATAACACTTACCCAGTTCGCATTCTCGTTTCATCAAGCTCTTATTCTTGCCCGAGCCTGGCTTTATGAGAACCGGTGTGAATATGTTCTTGTCGGAAGCGTTGATGAATGCGGCGCAGTTATGGAATACATCTGCAGTCAAAAATTAAGAATTGCTGAAGACGGCAGAATTAAACCATTTAATTTTTCAGAAACACCTGTAGCAGTGCCGGGAGAGGGAAGCGTATTCTTCTTGATGACGCGGAAAAAATCTCATAAAAAATATTGCGAAATAACAGCTGTTTCTATAAATGATGAAAATATTGAAAAAAACAAACAGGATATGTGTATTCTTGATGCCGATGGTATGACAGGAGACGAAAGAGAATATCGAAAGGTTGCCGAATCTGGTGTTTGTATCTCAGGGTATTCGCCAATCTTTGGCAGTATGATGACTGGCAGCGGATTTGGATGTGCTGCCGGGGCGCTCATGCTAAAGAATCAGATGCTTTACGCCTGTCCCGTTCAGGATAATCCGCATAATATAAATATATGCACAAAGACTAAACCTGCTCAGATACAGAGAATTAGTTGTATCAGATATAACGGTAGGAAAGAAAAGGCAGTTATTAAATTAAAATATTAGTAATGAACATATAAGGATTCTATTTATGAACAAAATGTCCGCAGCAGATATTGAGGAAACATTGATTCAAGAGGTTGCTGTAATCTTAGCTGTAGATTCTTCAACAATCTCATCAAGCGATCCTCTTCACACACTGGGAATAGATTCATTTAGCTTTGTGGAGCTTCTGGTGTTTATTGAAAAAACGTTTAATTTAAAGTTAATTGAATCAGGCTTAACGAAAGAAGATTTTCAAACTATCCACTTGCTGGCATTATATATCAGCAGAATGAGTTAGGATGAAACGTTATTTGACCGGTATTGACTGGATCATTCATGCCATTAATCATATTAACAAAAAGAAAACTGGCGCAGGGAACATGTTCCAGATTGTTCTACAGATGGAAGGTGCGCTTGATGAGACAATATTACGAGAATGTCTGAACAAGTTCGTTAAGAAATTTCCGGTTTTGAATGGCAGGTCAATGCGGGATTACAATCTTGCCCCATACTGGAAGATTTATTCCAAAGAAAAAATGCTTCCTCCAAACGTTAGGACTTACCGTCTTGATGATAATGCAGCATTCAGTAAGGTTCTCTCAACGCTTGAGCAAGGAATAAACAAGTCATTTAACAGTGTCAGAGAGCATCTTGCATTTCATCTTATCTATGCAGGGAAAACAAGTTTTCTTGCTGTAGTATTTGATCATTGTCTATTTGATGCCAGGGGAGCTGAAGTATTCTTGAATATGTTGCAGCAAGAACAGAAAAATGAAACAGATTATTCCAATAGGATTTCTCTCGCAGAATCAGCTCATCTATGTAAGTGGAAAGAAAAATTTGAAGCAGGTAAATGGGTAAATAGAAAACTGTTGCAATTATCAGAGAATAAATCTCGCTTTTTACCTTTGCATTCAGTGTCTGAGAAGAAATTTAGATTTAAGATAATTTCGCTTGATGAGCGTCAGACATCGGCAATTATTGACACTGCGTATAATGAAGCAGGTTATTTAATGTTTATGCCGTATACATTGGCGATTTCCATACAGGTTCTGCACAGCATTTTTACCAAAAGAGATATATGCACAGGTGATTATATAGTTCCTGTGTCTATTGATACGCGGCCGGTAGAAAAAGTTGCTCAAGAGGTATTCTTTAATCATATGTCCTTTTTTCTGATTCGAGTGAAAGCAAACGAAGCTGATAGTTTTCCGGTTCTTTTGCAATCAATTAAACAGCAAATATATGACCAGATAAAGTCAAACTTACCTGCGGATATTGAGAAGGCAAGTCTTTTGATGAGAATTGTCCCTTTACCTATTTTGGGTTATCTGATGCGGTTGCCGTTAAAAGGACAGATTGCTTCTTTTTGTTTTTCCTACACCGGCGAAGCTGCGTACAATTCTCCGATGTTTATGGAGAAAAAAATTAATAATATTTTTCATATGCCCAGAGTTCCAATTCCACCTGGACTTGGGATATTCTTTAGCCGGTTTCAAGGTAAGTTGAATGTGACCTTTTCTTATTTAGACGGGATGTTGGAAAATGAGGAGATAGATTCAGTTGTACACACTTTACAATCCAGGCTTGGAACTCACCCCGACCCTCTCTTGGGAAGAGAGGGAACATTTGCCCCTTCTTTGTCAAGAGAAGGGGGTAGGGGGATGAGTTGAGAAAATGTCAGGTGCTTGTTATTGGCAGCGGTGTTGCCGGAACCATTGCTGCTGTTGCATCTGCGCGCAAAGGAGCGCATACAATCCTGATAGAAAAAAATAATTTTTCAGGAGGAACAGCAATAACCGGCATGCACTGTTTTATCTGCGGTTTATATGCCAATGATACCAACATGCCAGAGCATCCGATTAACAAAGGAATTGTCAGGGAAATTTGTTCTCAACTGAAGGTTCTGTCACCTGAGAAGAAAGTAATGCGTATCGGCAAGGTATACGTTCTTCCTTATTCAACGCAGGATCTTGTATCTGTTTTTCGTTCTCTGATCAAAAAAGAGAAACAACATCTTGAGGTTCTATACAATACACAGGCGGTTTCAGTAAGAACAGAACAAAATACCATATCATCTGTTGTGGTACGTGGGCCGAAAGGCATTTTTAATATTGCGGCTAGAGTTGTTATTGATTGTAGCGGACATGGCGTAATTATTCAACAGAGCGGGGCAAAGTATCAGTCATCATCTTCAAAACAGTGCCAGCTTGCAGGATTTACATTTCGGGTTAAAGGATTAAAAGAGAGAGATGCTATGGCAGCAGTAAAGGTGCCTTATTATCTGGCGCAAGCGTATGCAGAAAAGAAAATACCACTTTATCTTAAGTTTGCAACATTCACTCCTGTAGATAATGCAGACGAGGGTCTATTTAAAATCAGTATTCCTCCAGCGCGGGATAGTATCCAACTTGCAAAAAGGGATGCGCTTATAGTACATGGGTATCTATGTAAGGTTTTGCCTTTATTCAAAGATTCCTATATCTCCGATACATCGTCTGAAGTTCTTGAGCGGGAAGGTCCAAGGATATGCGGTGAGTATACACTAAGCACAAATGATATAATAAATGCGCAAAAATTTCCTGACGAAGTCGTAAAGAATTCATGGCCTATTGAATTTTGGGATCAGAAAAAAGGGCCGCAATATCAATATCTCAATCCAGGTGATTACTACGAAATTCCTGCGCGCTGTCTTAAATCGGCGGAGATTTCTAATCTGTTTTGCGCCGGACGCTGTATATCAGTATCTCAGGAAGCGCTAGGCTCTACCAGAGTTATGGGAACGTGTATGTCTTTGGGAGAACAGGCTGGCTGTGAGGCTGTCAGAATGGTGAATACTTACCTATGAATATTGTAGATGTAATAAAGAGTGAAACAGAAAAGCTTCAGAAGAAAATTGCTGTTATTGATGGAAACAAACAGATTTCTTATTGCGAGATGTTTTCTGCTGTAGATAAAATTGCAGCTGAATTAAAGACATGCGGAATTCAGCCGGCTCAACGTGTAGCGTTACTATGTGAAGACAGTATTGATTATATTGTTGTCAGTCTGGCTGTGCTGTCATTATCTGCGGTTATTGTTCCGGTATCTTCTACGCTTTCCAAAAATGAAGTTGATGCAGTGATGGAAAGAATTGAGGTAAGCTTTTTAATCTTTGATAAATCTATATATGACAGAACAGATGCTCACTGTGTTTTTTCTGACAGTACCTGCGAAAAAGAATTTTCCCTATATCAACGCACAACGCAGAAACAAGTTTCAGTAGATTATTATGCGTTAAATCCTGCTTTTATTAGATTTTCATCGGGGACCACAGGAGTAAGCAAAGGAGTAGTAATTTCCCACGAATCTATTATTCAAAGAACTAATTCTGCAGATAAAGGATTGAATATCACTTCCAACGATATAGTTATATGGGTTCTTTCCATGAGTTTTCATTTTGTAGTAACGATTCTTCTTTTTCTGCGGCGCGGAGCAACAATTATTCTCTGCAGCCGCGCGTTTCCCGAACTACTTTTTGAAGAATTGAAAAACCGCAGAGGAACATTTATATACGCTTCACCTTTTCATTATCATATGCTGACAAAATCAAACACGATTTCTGCTCATATGTTGAAAAATATTCGCATGGCTGTGTGTACAGCAATAAAGCTGCCCGTTGATATAGCGAATGACTTTTATAAAAAGTTTGGTTTCCAACTGATTGAAGCATATGGAATTATTGAAGTAGGTCTGCCATTTCTCAATTGTTCAGGAGATAAAAGCAAACAAACCTCGGTAGGCAAAATTCTACCTGATTATGAAGTAAAAATAGCAAATGCTGATGCTAAGGGTATTGGTAAAGTTTATCTTAAAGGAAAAGGAATATTTGATGCATATTTTTCTCCATGGCAAAGCAAAAAACAGGTGTTGCATGATGGCTGGTTTAAGACAGGTGATCTGGGCAGGCTTGATAAAGAAGGCTTTCTGTTTCTTGTTGGCAGGGAAAAGCATATCATTAATTTTTCCGGCATGAAAATTTTCCCTTATGAAGTAGAATCAGTTCTCAATCAGTATCCAGATATCAAGGAGTCTCTTGTATATGGCATTATTCATTCTCAGTATGGTCAGCTTCCATACGCAAGGATCGTTCTGAAAAATGAGGCAAAAACAGGTTTTGATATCAATAAGCTGCGCAAATTTTGCTACCAAAAATTAGCTTCATATAAAGTCCCAAAAGAATTTCTATGTGTAGCCCGATTAGACAAAACAGCAAGCGGAAAGCTCAAGCGGTAGGTAGTGTAGGGGTCGCAAGGGAATTCGTGCATTAATGTTGAGAGTTTTATAAAATGATGTAGCAAACTATATATTTTTGATATAAAAACCTAACATTTATGATACCGAATAGATATTCGGATACATTTGGTCTATGGTATCAACATTCCACCCCAATTCTTATCTGCGCTATACTTCGCTCCCTTTATTAGGTTCAATTCTTGATAATTTCACTACACCGTTGGGTAAAATTAAACATTTAGGGTAAATCCTTCACAGAATTTCAGTAAAATACCCTGACTTGTAAGGATTTTCTAAGATTTTCAGTTCCCATTTCAGCTAACTTTTAATGCCAATAATTCTGGAAGAATATTTTTTCGGAACATAACATACCTTACGGGTAATTGTTGACGCTAAACCCGTATATTTCTAATGCTTTTCCCTGTTTTTTCTACCAAAAATCCGCTTTTGTAACTACACATAAGATATTTTGTATTAAAAATTATGGTCTTTAATATATCTTGCTTTTAAAAATGCAAAAGTTCAGAAACATGATGTGGATGGCGTCCAGGCTACAAAAAGATTAAAAGATATGGTTTTAAAAGGATTGTTAATTCCAAAAGGAAATCGCCGGCATACTTATTACATTGAGAATGTGCATAGAGCCAAAAATGTGCATAAAACCAATATTAAAATCCCAAGATAAAACAGTCAAAATACTTCTCCTAATGTGCATAAGCAATGTGCATAGAATCTTATTCAAAAACCATCTAAAGTGAAATCACTTTACAAAATATTCCTTTACTCTTGTGCTTCAATAGGATATAATGACTGGTAGCGTTGTTTTTTCGTGGCTCTGGTGAGATAAAAGCGAAATATAATTTCATAAAAAGTTCATATTCTATTCTTCCCAGAGCTACCAATCCGAAAAAAGACATTTCCAAATGTGCTTGACATTTAATTTGACGAAAGATAAGCATATACGATATATTACTCTTCGAGTAGAGAGTGGATTGAAATATGGAGAATATTTATCTTGTTAAGGACTTATCCTGCACAACAGGCATTTCTGTTTATACCATAAAGTATTATTTAAAACTTGGCTTAATAAAAGAATTTGGGCGAACTTGTCAGTCAAACTATAGATACTTTAATGATTCTGCCGTCAAGCAGTTAGCTAAAATAAGAAAATTAAGAAAAGAGGGAATTTCTATAGAGAAAATACAGAACAGGATAAAAGAAGGGACATTGAAGTGAGTTATTTTAGTGAATTAGGATTAAAAGAAGAACCTTTTTCTACAAGTCCGGATCCTAATTTCTTCTATCAATCGCCGGAACACGGCAGCGCATTAAGAAGACTTGAGATTGCAATTCGCTTAAAAAGAGGAATGAGCTTAATTCTCGGGGACGTTGGTGTCGGCAAAACCACACTTAGCAGAATGCTTATGCAATCTTTTCACAATGAAAATAACTTTATTTTCCATATGATTTTAAATCCAAGCTATAAATCTGAATTTCAATTTCTTAATTCCTTAGCAAGGCGTTTTGGGCTTGATGGAAAGTTTCATTCGGCAATGGATTGTCAGGATGCTATTGAAAAGTACCTGTTCCAGAAAGGAGTAGAGGAAGGGAAAACAGTAGTTCTATTAATTGATGAGGGACAGAAGCTGTCACTACCCTTTTTAGAAGTTTTGCGCACTCTTTTGAATTATGAGACTAATAAATATAAGCTCTTACAGCTTATTATCATGGCTCAGTTAGAATTACTTCCTAAGATAAAGCATATCAGGAATTTTGCTGACAGAATTAGTTTGAAATATATTATCAACCCTTTAGGTCAAGAAGATACAAAGAAACTGATTCTGTTTCGTCTTAGGCAGGCAGGAATGGATAATTCTAGATATATTTTTACAGATGACGCTATGGATGAGATATATAAATATTCTCTGGGATATCCAAGAAGAATAGCCCTGTTGTGTCACGATACGTTAGAGAATTTGATTATAGAGGGGAAGAAGATTGTTGATAAAAAGCTTGTCCTTAAAACCATTGAGCGTAATGAATAATTTTCATCCTGAAGATAGATTGTTAAGATTAATAAGGGGGGAGAAAAAGGAGCGGACAGGCTCTATGGAGACTGTAAAGTTTTCAGTTCGCTTTGGTTGGTTAAAACAAGCGCTTTCCATGTTAAAAATAAAACAGGTCATCTCAATTAATAGAATACTTTCTGTTATTATTTCTTTGCTTCTTATTTATACAGCTTATATCTGGATAAGACCCAGAACATCGGAAAAAATGTTAATTCCAAGCTTAAGAGTGGTTTCTTTGGAAAACATAGATAAAGAGCAACAAATTAATCTAAATAACCAGAATTCAAAGTCGTCTTCACTCTATTCGTCAATGGCAAAAAAGCGCAACTTGTTTAAGCAATTAACAGTCAATCCCGTTATTCTGCAGGATGCAGGAATAGATATAAAGCAGCTTGTAAAGGATCTAAATCTGGTTGGAATAGTCTTAGATGAGGGGTCTCAGGCAATTATAGAAAACAGAAAGACAAAAAGTGTTCATTACGTTAATGAAGGAAGTGCTATTGGAGAGTTAAAAGTCAACAGGATTTCAGGGTCAAGCGTTACTTTAAGTTATGGACTGGAAACAATGGATTTATTTCTATAAAAAAAAGGGGTGTTTAGTATGAAAAAATTAGTTTTGTTTTTGACGATAGTATTTGTTTGTGCTCAACCAAACATATCGGTGTTTTCCCAAACTGAAGGACCTTTAAAAATACCCATAGAAACAACTATCAAAGAGACAGAAGATATATCTTCTTCAAAGATCACTCTTTTGGAGCTCAAGAATATGGATATTTTGGAAGCGTTTAAGCTCCTGTCTAAAAAGAGTGGAGTGAATATTGTTGCCAGCAATAGTGTAAAAGGAAGAATAAGTATCTTTTTGAGAAATGTGGAGGCATGGGATGTGCTCAGAATGATATTTGAGACAAATAACCTTGCTTATGAAGAAGAAGGGGATATTATTAAGGTAATGACAGAGAGAGAATATGAGACAATTCATGGCAGGACATTCAGAGATCCAAGAAAGATTAAAATATATCAATTAAAATATGCGGATGCTAATGATGTAAAAAAAGCGCTGGACCAGATGAAAACAAAAATCGGAAGAATTATTGCTGATGAAAGGGCAAATACAATAATTATAAACGATGTTGTCAATCCGGAATCAAAACTTGATGAAATTGTTAAGGAATTAGATAAACCTTATATCACAAAAACCTTTATACTTAAGTACGCAGATCCTAAGGAGATGGAGGGAAAGTTGAAACGAATCATCTCCAAAAAGGGGCATATCCAGATAGATCAGAAAGCAGGCAAGGTTATACTTGTTGATATAGCAAAAAACGTTGAACTGGCAGCAAAAATTATTGAGGAATGTGATTCCGCCTCAGCAACAGTTACAGAAGTATTTGAACTTAATTATGCTAAAGTTGGAGATATAGAAGCAAAACTTGCAAAAGAAGTTACCAAGAACATTGGTAGTATTATAGGAGATGAGACGACTAATAAGATAATCATAACGGATCTGCCTTCAAATATGGAAAAACTCTCTAAAATAATCAGGGCTACTGATTCAAAAACAAGAGAGGTATTAATTGAAGCGAGAATTGTCCAGATCACTCTGTCCGATGAATACAAAATGGGCGTAAACTGGGATTATCTTTTCTCAAAGAACAAAAGCGCAGAGATTGTAGGTAAGTTTGGTTTGTCTCCAACAAAAGACAGTCTTTCAACTGGTATGACTCTTTCTCTAGGTAAGCTAGGCGTAGATAAATATACTGCTTTTGTTCAGGCGCTGAATACAATCGGGAAGACAAATCTTCTTCAGAGCCCGAGAATAACTGTTATCAACAATGCTGAAGCCACGATACATGTGGGAGAAACTGTCCCTTATATTACTACCACTGTTGTAGTAACACAAAGTACTTCTACAGAAAACATCGCGGAAAGTGTGACAAATGTTGATGTGGGAGTAACTCTTTATGTTACACCAACAATAAATGAACACGGTTTTATTACAATGAAGATCAAGCCTGAAGTAAGCTCAGTTATAGATGAAATAACAACAGCTCAGGGAAATAAAATTCCCGTAGTGTCAAAATCTGAGACAGAAACAACAGTTATGGTAAAGGATGGTGTTACAATAGTTATAGCAGGACTTATAAAGGATGAGTTAATAGATACAAACAGCGGTATTCCTTTTTTGAGAAAAATTCCTATATTTGGGTATTTGTTTGGCGAGACAGATAAGACCATAATTAAAAAGGAGATAGTAATTTTCCTCACGCCGCACATAGTCTCAGGGGAACATGATTTAATAAATGCTGGAAGAAAAGAAATAGATAAAAAAATATTAGACGAAAGCAAAATAAAAGAGACAATTGTTCACGAGGAGATAAAAAAGCATAATTGATGAGTTAGAAAGGATAAGTCATGCTTTTTAAAGAAAATTTACGTTTGGGTGAGTTGCTTATTGTGAATAATATTATTTCAGATAAGCAATTAGAGCAGGCTTTGTCGCAGCATCAAAAGGTTGGAGAATTCCTTGGTCGCACAGTTGTTAAAATGGGAATCGCTTCTGAGGAAGAAGTGTTACCGCTTTTATCCAAGAAACTAAAAATTCCGTATGTTCGCATAAACAAGCTTCATATACCTCCAGAAGTTATAAAGAAAGTTCCTGCAAAGTTTGCATGTCACTATGAATTGATACCTATCAAATTGGAAGGCAAAGTGTTAACTGTTGCCTTAACTGATCATCCATCACATCTTGAGTTTATAGATGATTTAACACTGCTTCTTGGCTATAAAATCAACCCAATGCTTGCCGGGGAGTTGGATGTTATGAAGGGGTTAAAAAAATATTACGGCATTGGCGCTGAAACTATAGAAGAAATGATGAAGCAAACCTCTCAAACAGAGACAATAAAAATGGTGAAGTCTTCAGTTGATAATATAGAGGAACTAGCTGTAGACGCTTCTATAATAAAGTTTGTGAATCAGATATTTTTAGAAGCATATAGGGACAGGGCTACTGACATTCATATAGAACCGTACGAAGACGAATTGCGCATAAGATATCGTATTGACGGCATACTGCATGATACAAAGGTTCCTGCATCTGTTAAGCACTTTCGAGAGGCACTGGTTTCAAGAATAAAAATAATGTCCTCTCTCAACATAGCTGAAAGACGTATGCCTCAAGATGGAAGGATAAAAGTAAAGATAGGAAATACTGAGTTGGATCTAAGAATATCAATCCTTCCAACGCCTTTTGGAGAAAGCGTTAATATAAGGTTGCTATCCAGCGATATTTTTCTTGGACTGGAGACACTGGGTCTTTCTTCAAGACATCTGCAAATTTTGGAATCTGTGATACATAGGCCGCATGGAATAATTCTTCTTACAGGACCTACGGGGAGTGGCAAGACCACAACGTTGTATGCATGTTTAAGTGAAATAAACGATAGTTCGAAAAAAATAGTAACAATAGAAGATCCTATTGAGTATCAATTAAGAGGTGTTTCTCAGATTCAAGTATTACCTAAAATAGATCTAACATTTGCCAGAGGTCTGCGTTCAATGCTTCGACATGATCCTGACATCATGATGGTAGGAGAAATACGAGATTTTGAGACAGCTGAAACAACAATACGAACCGCTCTTACGGGACACCTTGTTTTCTCTACACTGCATACAAATGATGCTGCAGGAGCTATAACAAGGCTTCTCAATATGGGAATAGAAGCATATTTATTGGCGTCGTCTATTGAGTGTGTGATAGCGCAGAGACTTATTAGAGTTATATGCGAGGATTGCAAAGAGGTCGTAAAAAATTCTACCGTACAAGAAAGTTCAGGAATACCGAAAGGAACAAAAATATTCATTGGAAAAGGATGCGAGAAGTGTAGGTTTACAGGGTTTAAAGGCAGGACTGCAATACATGAGATGCTGGTAATTAATGATGAAATCCGTGAGCTTATAGTGAAGCAGACATCTGCTAATATAATTAGAAATAAAGCTATTTCACAGGGAATGAAAACACTGCGTCAGGATGGATTGGACAAGGTTTGTAAGGGAATTACTACTATTGAAGAAGTTCTTCGAGTAACACAGCAGGAGGAGAAGTAGTTATGCCTGTTTTCTCTTACAAGGCGAAACAAGGTCCTAAGAAAGTGATATCAGGAGTCATTGAAGCAGAAAATCAAGATATTGCCATAAACAGACTGGATAAGATGGGTTATTTTGTCTTGTCTGTAGGCAGCGCAGGTAAAGAGAAAACTAATTTTAAGTCCAGTCTTGGAATTTTTCAACGTATCAACTTAAAGCATATCAGCTTATTTACCAGGCAGTTATCGGATTTACTGGATGCAGGGATTCCTCTATTGGCATCGATAGACATACTATCAAAACAAGCTGACAATACGCTTCTTGGCAGCGTTCTGGATGGGATATACACGGATATTAAGGATGGCAAGAGTCTATCGGAATCATTGGCTAGATATCCCAAGCTCTTTTCTCCGCTTTATATCAATATGGTTGCCTCCGGCGAGACAGGTGGGATATTAGAGAGCGTTCTGGCGAGACTTGCGGATTTTTACGAAAAAGAGGACGAAATAAAATCAAAAATAAAAGCGGCTCTCACCTATCCTATATTTATGTTCTTTGCCGGGATAAGCACAATTATAGTGCTTTTAACGTTTGTAATTCCTAAATTGGTAGTTATGTTTGAAGATATGGGACAAAGACTGCCTTTGCCAACCCGAATTTTGGTCTCTTCAAGTAGTTTCATTGTTGAATTTTGGTGGGTGCCCATTGCGATTATATTTCTAGTTATAATTCTTTTTAAACGGCTAAAAAATACAAAGGAAGGGGGAGTGATAATAGACAGGTGGAAGCTTGCAATTCCTCTAGCAGGTAAACTTGTTCAAAAGGTTGAGATAAGCCGTTTTTCCAGAACGCTTGCAACTTTACTTGAAAATGGAGTACCGATTCTGCAGTCTCTGAATATAGTAAAAAATACCGTAGTTAACAAGGTTATATCCGGAGAGATAGAGAGAGCGGCTAAGGACGTGTCAGAGGGGAATAAATTTGCAGCCAGTCTCAGAAAAGGGATATGGATTCCTGTTTTTGTAACAAACATGATTGCTGTTGGAGAAGAAAGCGGGTCTCTGGAGAAGACTTTATTGAAAATATCCGATACATACGCTCGACAGGTTGATAGAACAACGAAGACCATAACTGCATTACTGGAACCTGCAATGATTCTTATTATGGGGTCTATTGTAGGATTTATAGTAATAAGTATGCTTTTGCCAATATTTCAAATAAATATTTTAATACACTAAATCTGAAATAACACAGGAGGAGGAAACATGTCAAAAAAAGGTTTCACGTTAATAGAACTTATGCTTGTCGTTGTTATTATTGGTGTGCTTATTGCAATGGTAGCTCCAAGGCTTGCGGGCAGATCAAAAGAGGCGAGGGTTACAGCTGCTAAGGCAGATATTGAAGCAAATATTGCAGTAGCTTTGGAGCTATTTGAACTGGATAATGGCAGGTATCCTACATCTGAAGAGGGGCTGAGCGCATTACGCGGAAAACCTGCAGATCTTGAGAGCTGGAAGGGACCTTACATTAAGAAAAGAATTCCAGTAGATCCATGGAGCAGTCCGTATCAGTATAAGTGTCCCGGAGAACGTGGCGATGATTATGACCTCTTCTCTTGTGGTCCTGACAGAGTAATTGGCGGAGTGGATGATATTACTAATTGGGAAGAGAGCGCATCAAGCGAATGAAGATGGGGAAAAAAGGGCTTACCTTTATTGAGTTGATTCTGGTTATCAGCATACTCAGTATTCTTACAGCAATATCTACTCCTCTGTTTAGACATACTTTTGACAACTTGCAGGTTAGGAATCTGTGTCGGGATATATCAAAGCTCAGTAAATATGCGCAGGAGCGGGCAATTATGGAGCAGACAATTCACAGAATAGATTTTGATGTTAATAACAACGAATATTGGGTTAGCATAGCAAAAGACCCACTAAATCCAGAGAAGTTTATCAGATTAAATAACAAGTTTGGCAGAATGAGGAAGTTCTCTCCTAACATAGTTTTGGAGTGCGCTAAACCCTATGCTGCATTTTATCCGGATGGAACAGCTGATGAACTAATCATGTATGTATCAGGCGCAGACGGTGAGATTTATACTTTAACCAATAAAGAGACCACTGGTTATGTCAAGATATTTAACTATCGAAAAGAATAAAAAAGGTTTTCTTCTTTTTGAGGTAATGATCACAGTAGCTGTTTTATCTCTTGGTTTAGTAATTATCATACATTCATTTATTAGCTGTTTAAATGGGACAAGAACAATTGTAAATTACATAGATGCTGGCTTTTATTTAGAAAAAAAGATGTGGGATATAGAGAATGGATTAGAAGATACATGCGGAGAAGATGAGAAATATAAATGGAAACTGGATACAAATGTTATTGAGGATACAGACCTAAGTGAAGCTGTATTGAGCGTGTCATGGAAGCAGAGTAATATTAAAAAAGAATTAACTCTCACAACGTATTTAAAAGAAAATGATAAATAACAAAATCCAAAATCCAAATGTCCAAGTGAACCCACGATTTAAATCGTGGGTTCAAGGACGTAGAGGCAAGTCCTGTCCTAGAGGCTTTACATTATTGGAATTGTTAATTGCAATGCTGATTTTTACCGTAATCGTCAGTGCAGTGTACAGTACCATGTATTCAGGTATTAAAGTATGGAACAAAGGTGACGTTACGACACGTTTTCCTGAGTCTTCACAGATGGCGCTTAACAGAATAACGAAGGACATCAGAAACATGACCAGGTTTTTCGGGATTAAATTTGAGGGAGAAAAGAACAGTATTTCAATGTCTGTGATAAAGGATGTATATCAAGATAAGAATCTAATAACTCAGATATATAGGATTAGCTATTATCTGGATAGTGGTAATGTAATGAGGGATGTTCAGACATATCCTGAGAGTTTAATTGGGCAGACCAATGAACGGGAACTGGTTCCCGGCATTCAGGAATTGGTTTTTTCTTATTGTAATTCAGAGAAAGAATGGAAAGATTCATGGGAAGAAGACAGCCTTCCATGTGCGATAAAATTATCAATAAAGAGCAAAGAGGATAATATTCTTGAGACAATAACAGAAATTCCAATATTTGATACGGGGATAACGTATGAATAAGCGTGGTTCAATTCTGATCATAACCTTGTGGATTCTGGCTATTCTTTCTCTTTTGGCAATTAGTTTTGCGCATCACACAGCTGTTGGTATAAAGCTTACTGAATATCATATCAGCAGTCTCGAAAATTTATATATATGTAAGGCGGGTATAAAGAGAGCCTGTTATGAATTGAACAGAGATAAAGCAGAGGATGTTGAACAAGGATATATATACGACTCTCTTAATGATTCATGGAGTAGTAATCAGGAAGTATTTAAGAATATTAGTGTAGGAGATGGCACATTTACGATTAGTTATCAGATTGAAGATGATAATAAAGATATGATCACGGTATATGGAATGATTGACGAGGAGAGAAAGATAAATATTAATAAACTTGTTAAAAATGGTGTCAGAGATGTGTTTAGAGTAAGCCAGATGGAGAGACTTCTTGAGAGATTTGGTATAGAAGATGTAAAAATTGCAGATTATATTGTAGATTGGCTTGATACAGATTCTTCAGGAGAAGGAGAAGAAGATTTCTATCAGGGGTTAAGTGAGCCTTATCATTGTAAAAACGATTTAATTGAGTCTTTAGAGGAGATGTATTTGATAAGGGGAATTACGGCTGAGATATTAAAAAAGCTAAAACCATATATCACAATTTATGGAGATGGGAAGATTAATATAAATACTGCTGGAGAAGAAGTGTTTACTAGTCTTGGAATGGATGATACGCTCGCAAAGCAAATCTTAGACTACAGAAGTCAGGATGGAGGAGAAGAGGATTTATATTCTTTCAAGACACTTGCGAGTGTTAAAGCGAATTTTTCAGCATTGAAAGCTTTCATAAATGCCGGCTACTTAACGGTGAGTTCAAGTGTTTTTACAGCAAATGTGACAAGCGTGTTAAATAATAGTAAACTTGCAAAAAGAGTGAATGTAGTCCTGCAAAGAGAAGAAGATAATATAAAGATAAAATGTTGGCATGAGAACTAATTTTATTTTAATATCCTGCTTGATTTAGATATCTCACGCAGAATTCATAACCTCTATTGTGAGTGACAAGAATAGTGCGGGCAAAATACCCCGGTTTACCCCATCTTATCATCTGCCATATTCCAAGAGGAACACCAACTGCAATGCCTATAACGACTGATTCTACGGCGACTATAGGAGTGCCTATGAGAACTTCGCATGCGGATTTTCTCTCTCTTTCTCTATATAAATTAGCCTCGAGCGGATAATCTGTAATCTTGGTTTTCCATGTAAAGAGTTTCCACGGTACTGCAGAAAAAGGCATCATAACAGGCACAGGCAGGAAGGCAGGCAGAAAAAATAATTCTCTGGTAAAATCATTCACTTCTTGAGTTAAGTCATTTGATTCAGCAGCAGCAAAGACACTTCCACTGGATATCATACAGAAGATTAATATTATTGTTAAAAATCCAACTGTTTTATTCTTCATTATCCTGTTCCTTTATCTTCTTCTTTAATTTTTTAAAGACTATGGATTATAGAATTTATTTTCTCTTTTTGTCAACTAAATTCTCTTCGAATTTTATCAAGGTGTATTCATGGATAAGTTGCTCTGCTTCCCAGCCTTTGCATTTCAAACATCATTGAGGATTTATTTATTTTGTGCTATTCTTTTTAAATGGTAAAAATGCAGATGTTCAAAACAAGATTTAGGATTTTGAAACAAGGGGTTGAAATTTATTGTTCAAAGATTTCGATATCCGGATTTCGGATTTATGCGAAGACACGGTCAGCGCTCTATGCTCTATGGTCTAAATTAACAAACGCGCATGTGATTACCGGAATTGAAATAGGGCAGGATAGCATAAAAGTTGTCCAGGGTATTCCTGAGTGGAGAAAATCCAGTATAAAAATTGTAACTCTTTTAACGGAAGAAATTGAAAACAATGATGAAAAGCCAGCGAAGCTTAAGTACATAATCAATAGACTGAAGATCAAGCCTAAAAAGGTTATAGCTTGTATGCCGAGAAGTCTTGCAACAGTCAGATATTTAAACCTGCCGTCAGTTCGCAAAAAAGAAATAGCGCATATGGTGCAGTTCCAAGCTGAAAAGCAACTTCCGTATTCTAAGGAGGAACTTGTTACAGCTTTTAAGGTTATAGGAAGCAATAAAGATGGTTATTCCAGGGTGATGCTGGTTCTTGTTCATCGAGATGTTATAAAGAAACAGCTTGAGTTATTAGGGAGTTTGAAATTAAATCCGGAATACATTGAATTAAGCTCACAAGCTGTTGCCTCTGCTTTTATTAAGAAACATCCTGAAACAAATAAGCCGATTGCTCTTATTGATATAGATATGTTCTCAGTTGACGTTCAGGTTATACTTAATGGGAAATTAGTTTATACGAGGAATGTTTCTCTGTCTGAGAACAGAACGCAGGAATCTCTTTTAGAAGAAATAACAAAGTCTCTCAATTCCTATAACAAAGACAATAAAGAGATAACAGGTATTTTTATAAGCGGAAGAGTTCAATCTAATTTAACAGATAAACTATCAAATGCTTTTCACATACCAGTTGAGACTTTTAATTTAATGAATAGACTGTCATTAGACAAAAAAAGCCTATCTTATATAGGCGAGTATCGAGGTTCTATATGTTCAATTGTTGGTCTTGTAAGTAGTTTCCCTGAAGCAGTATTCAATCTTTTGCCGGACGAAATAAAAATGCAGAAACAAGTCAGAGAAAAGCGAAAACGTTATTTTGTTTTAGCATCTCAATGCGCGGGTGTATTGCTTCTTGTTTTAGGTATTCTTATTGGAGTCGTTCATGACAAACAGAATACACTGAAATGGCTGGACACGGAGATTAAAAGGACGGATCCAATCGCTAAAGAAGTTAATAATCGCGCTAAGAAGCTGCGTGTTATAAAGAAACAACTGGATAACCAAAACTCATGTTTGGATATTCTATACGAATTGCATAAGATAATACCTGATACTGTTTCCTTATCAACTCTTGATTACCAGCTCAACAAAACTCTTAAAATAAAAGGGCAGTCTAAGACATTATCCGATGCATTGGGTCTTGCAGATATATTGGAGAAGTCATCTTATTTTAAGAATGTTCAGTCAAAGTCTTCTAGCATGCGAAGACTTCGCAATATGGAAGTTGCATATTTTAATATTCAATGTGAAATAGAGAGACAAGAGTAATGTTAATAAAATCCATGGCTGCGCTTTCAAAGAGAGAAAAGGGTGTTTTTTATCTTTGTATAGCGCTTATTACAGGCGCATTACTGTATAATTTTATATTTGAACCTATAGGAAAAAAATGGGTAAGATTGAATAAGGAAATTCAGATAAAGAGAATTAGTTTAATGAAGAATATTAGAGCCGTAAAAAACAGGAAAAAAGTTTTCTCTGAGTATGAGGTTTATGCTGATAGGGTAAAACAGAAAGGCTCTGACGAAAAAGAGATAGCCAAAATTTTCCGCGAGATAGAATCTGTTGCAAGAAACAATCATGTGAGCGTATTAAATATGAAGCCCATGTCGTTCGTTGACAAATCAGGAGAAAAGGAAGGATATAAAAAATTTGCTGTTGAGGTTGAGTGCGAGGCTCAGATGTCCTCGCTTGTTCAATTTATCTATAAACTTCAAACATGTTCCCAAATGCTTAAGGTGGAACAAATAAAACTAAAAACTAAGGAAATGAATTCCAATATTATAAAAAGCACGTTGAGTATTGGCAAGGTATTAATACTGTCAAATGATTATTAGAAAGGAACTGAAAATGAAATCAAGATTACATCGCTTTGTGGTAATTTTATTATTATGTCTTTCAACTGCTGTATTAGGCGAGGTGGTTGATTATATTATGGCTACAGTCAATGAAGAAGTTATTACGTATAACCAGTTTAGACAACGTCTTTTTGAAGAAATGGAAGCGTGCAGAAGTGTCTATTCAGGGGATGAATTAGAAAGGCGTCTAAAAGAGAGTAGGGAATTGGTTTTGGGTAATTTGATTGAAGATCGTCTGTTATTGGAAGAAGCAAAAAGAGAGAATATCAAGGTCGATAAAATAGATATAGAAAAGATGGTAAATGTTGTAAAAAACAAGTTCGAAAATTTAGACGATTTCAACAAAGCATTAAGGAGTGAAGGATTGACTCTGGAAACTTTAGAAAAAAAATATAAACAGAGTTTAATGGTTAGAAAATTAATGCAATTTAAAGTTAATTCAAGAGTAAAAATAGAACCATCGGAAATTAGTCAGTATTATCAGATTAATAAAAAACACTTTTTAGAGCCTGAGCAGGTGAAGATAAGACAAATACTTATCAAGATAGGAGATGATGAGAAAACAGCAGAGCAAACAGCAAGAGATATTTTGAAAAGAATTAAAGGCGGAGAGGACATGTTCAGCAAGGAAGGAGCTGATCTTGGTTTTATTAATACGAGCGAACTGCTGCCTGAATTAGGCATTGCAATATCAAAATTAAAAATTAACGAGATTACAGATTTAGTAAAAACACAGACCGGATATCATATTGTAAGATTGGAAGGAAGAAAATTATCAAAGATAGAAAACTTATCAGAAGTTAGAGACAAGATATATAAAATTCTATTTAATAAAAAAGCAGACAGTATATATATTGATTTAATAGATAAGCTTAAAAAGAAAGCAGATATTGAAATCAGGAAAAGATAAATGGATCTTTTTGAGCTTCCTGCGGGGCAGGTAAAACTTGATAGAAGCGCTCCTTTGGCTGTTCGAATGAGGCCAAGAACTCTTGTGGAATTTGTTGGGCAGGAACATATTCTGGGGGATGGAGGGATTCTCAAAAAGATTATTGATAATGACAAAATAACCTCACTAATATTATACGGTCCTCCCGGAACAGGGAAAACAACGTTAGCTCATATTATCGCCAATGTAACAAAGTCGCATTTTGATAGGATTAATGCAGTTACATCCGGCGTTTCAGAAATACGCAAAGTTATTGAATCCGCAAAAAAAAGAAAGAAACTGGAGAACATAAATACAATACTTTTTGTTGATGAAATTCATCGGTTTAATAAGGCGCAGCAGGATGGATTAATGCCTGCTGTTGAAAACAATATTGTAACATTGATTGGAGCAAGTACACATAATCCTTTCTTTGCAATAAACAGTCCATTGCTTTCAAGAGCAAGAGTATTTCAATTATGTCCACTTTCTGAAGAAGATATAAAACTTATAATAAGGAATGCATTAAAGGATAAACAGCGAGGATTTGGTGAATTAAACATTAAAATGAATGACAGCGCATTATCACATATTGTTAAATGTTCGGATGGAGATGGAAGAAGGGCTCTCAATGCTCTGGAATTGGGTGTATTATTAGGCAAGCCTGATAAAAGCGGTATTATTCATTTTACAATAAAAATGGCTGAAGAAGCCGTTGGCAAAAGACAGGTGGTATACGATAAAGATGAAGGAGCGCATTATGATACAATATCTGCGTTTATAAAAAGCATGAGAGGTTCGGATCCTGACGCAAGTCTTTACTGGCTCGCGAAGATGATTTATGCAGGCGAGGATACAAAATTTATAGCAAGGCGAATTGTTATATGCGCTTCTGAGGATGTTGGCAATGCTGATCCTCAGGCTCTGGTTTTGGCTAATGCGGCTTTGCAGGCATCTGAATTCGTAGGCATGCCGGAGGCAAGGATAATTCTTGCACAGGCAGTAACCTACATTGCAACTGCTCCAAAAAGCAATGCTTCCTATCTTGGAATAGATAAGGCTTTGGATGATGTGAAAAACAATAGATTAAAACAAGTTCCCGTACATCTTAGAGTGGGACACAGCAAGGACTATAAATACGCTCACAATTATAAGGATCATTACGTAGAGCAGGAATATGCGCCGGATCTTCCCGCATATTATAATCCTATGGAGCAGGGATATGAAAAAAAAATAAAAGAGCGTCTTGATGCTTTGAGGGGAGGCGGTATGAATAATACGTTGAAGCACATATTGCGTAAAAAAATGATAAAAAAAATACAAAAGATATCTCGCGATGAAATAGCGGATAAAAGTGAGCAAATTAAACAGCGACTTTTTGAACTTGATATTTTTAAAAAGTCCAGAACGGTTATGTTCTATGTTGGAAAAGAAGATGAAATTCAAACAAAAGATATGATTTTGGGATCAATGAAAATGGGTAAAATAGTAAGCATCCCTTATATAGAGAATGGGAGTCACGAAATGCGTGCGTCTCTTTTAAAGAATTTCGATAGGGATCTTGTGAAAGGAAAGTACGGAATTTTATCTCCTAAAAAGGAAAGTTGCAGACCCATAAACGCAAGCAGTCTGGATCTAATTATCGTTCCCGGAGTTTGTTTTGATAAGAATGGGAATCGGATAGGCCGTGGTGGAGGGTATTACGACCATTTTTTAAAATCAGTTTCAAGGAAAGCTGCTCTGGTGGGACTTGCCATTGATTTTCAGGTTGTTGAAAATATTCCACATGATGAGAAAGATGTACCGGTAAAGATTGTTATAACTGAAAGGAGTAAGTATTGTGGTTGATGTAGTATGTCTTGGTATTCTTGTTGCTGATGTTGTTGCGAAATCAGTTAATGATGTTCCCGAAAGAGGAAAACTTGGAATTGTTGAGAAGATTGAACTTCATACAGGTGGATGCGCAAGTAACACAGGATCTGCTCTGAAAAAGCTTGGAGTTGATGTAGCGCTGATTGGAAAAGTTGGGAGTGACGGTTTTGGAGATTATGTTGTAGGGGAAATGTCTAAGAGTGGATTGAATGTTGAAGGGATAAAGAGAGATAAAGAGACAAATACGTCATGTTCATTGGCATTAGTTGAGGATGACGGGGAAAGGAGATTTATACATTGTTATGGTGCAGATGGAACATTCACAGAAGATGATGTTGACTGGAATATCATTAGGGGCTGTAAAATTCTTCATGTTGCGGGAAGTTTGCTTATGCCAACCTTTGACGGAATTCAAACAGCGCATGTTTTAGAAAAAGCAAGAAACATGGGTATCACAACATCATTAGATACTGCATGGGATGCCAAGGGGAAGTGGCTTGAAACCATTGAGCCCTGTTTGAAATACATAGATATATTTCTGCCTAGTATTGAGGAAGCAAAAATGATAACAGGGTTGGAGTCAGCAGAAGATATAACTAATTTCTTTCTTAAATATGGGATGAAAATTGTTGGCTTAAAAATGGGCAGTGAAGGCTGTTTTGTTAAGTCTTCTAAAGGTGAAGTTGTAAAATTTCCGGTTTTTAATATTAATGCAATTGACGCTACCGGTGCCGGAGATGCTTTTGCTGCCGGATTTTTAGCAGGTGTATTAAAAGACTGGAACTTAAACAAGACGGCTGAACTTGCCTGTGCCGTTGGAGCGTGTTGTGTGAAAGCTATGGGTGCTAGAGCAGGTATTAGAAGTTTTGATGAGACGATTAAGTTTATAGAAGAGCATAAATAAAAACATAGCTTTTGTTGAAAAGCTGAATAAATTACAGTATGATAGCCCAGATTGGAATATGAATAGAAAAAGGAATTCAGTAGAATGAATATGATAGAAATGTTTGTTTCAGGCGTGGCAATTGATCCAACGAATAATATGCCTATTATAATATTGAAAAATAGTGATAAAAAAAGAACTCTTCCTATATGGATAGGAATATCTGAGGCAAGCGCTATTGCAACGAAATTAGTTGGATTAGGTTCGGCAAGACCATTAACTCATGATCTTATAAAATCCGTAATTGAAGTATGCAGAGCAAAAATATTGGAAGTAACCATAGATGGCTTTAATGAGAACACGTTTTTTGCAAAAATAAAGATTAAATTAGGAAGAAAAATATTTTTTATTGATTCGCGGCCAAGCGATGCAATTGCCCTGGCATTATGCTCTGAAGTTCCTATTTTTGTTGATGAAAAAGTAATTGAACAGGCTACAACGATTAATATTAAAGAAGCTGAAGGAAAAATTGAAGATTCGAAAAGCCTTTTAAAAAATCTTAATGTAGAGGATTTTACTAGATACAAGATGTGACAAATTAGGGGGAAATAATGAATGCAGGGAATATACCTGTTATATCTGTTAGAGGCAGAACTTTAGCAGAGGCGTGGGAAAAAGCAGTGCTTGAGACGTGGAATAAAGGGCTCAAGATAAAAACCGAGTATGATAAAAAAGGTGATCCTCCCAGCAGAGATTGCACAATGATAATGGTTGTGGATGATCCCTTTGCTGAACCGCGCATTCACCGTGCTTTTCCAGCGGGACTTGAAGAACTAGAGGTCTATCGTCAGGAAGTAGTCGAAGGTGTTCATGATCACTGGATTAATCCTGAAGAAGGGAAATGGACATACACGTATCACAAACGACTTTTTGGATATGAGACAGAGAACACGGAGATTGATCAGATAGATTATGTTGTAAATAAACTCGCACAGACTCCTTATAGCCGTAGAGCTCAGGCAATAACATGGAATCCTAAAACCGATCCGCCTACTTATGATCCACCATGTCTTCAAAGATGCTGGTTCAGACTTTCAATAGGAGAGCAGAAGAGATTAGTATTGAATATGAACACACATTGGCGTTCAAGAGACGGTTTTAAAGCTGCATTTATGAATATATTTGCCTTAACCGACTTGCAGAAACTAGTAGCCGCCCGCATAAGTAAGAAAATTAATGAACAAGTTATTGTTGGCAGATATGCTGACATAACAGACAGCTTTCACATTTATGGTTCATATTTTGAACAATTTAAGAATTTTCTAAATACCGTAAAGAATCGCAGTTTTCAAGATAGGACCTGGACAAGCGAATTTTGCGAGCCGTTTTTCGAAGAAGGCAGAAAAAGAATAAAAGATGAACGTGACAAGGAACAAAGTGCCGGAGGCCGGACTTGAACCGGCATGAACTAAAAGTTCGAGGGATTTTAAGTCCCTTGCGTCTGCCAATTTCGCCACTCCGGCAGTAATATTCAGAGGCGGCAAGCGGACTCGAACCGCTGAATAGAGGTTTTGCAGACCTCTGCCTTACCACTTGGCTATGCCGCCGTATTAACGGGGTTATAATAGCTATTTTTATAATTTCAGTCAATAAGTAATTGAAGCGATACAAAGTATATGTTATTATCGTTTTCATTTAAAACAGAATAAGGAAAAAGCATTATGAAAAAAGGTATTCATCCTGAATATTATGAGACTACTGTTACGTGTGCCTGTGGAGAAGTTATACATATACATTCCACAAAAAAAAATATAAGAGTGGAAATTTGTTCAAAGTGTCATCCTTTTTATACAGGTAAACAGAAGTTTATTGATAGTGCAGGAAGAGTTGACAGGTTTAAGAAAAAATATAATCTCTAAACTAGGAATGGGCGGAGGCAAGTCCCGCCCCTACAATGTGGAAATCAAGAAATGTGGGGGGGCAGGTTTTGTATCTGCCCTGATTTGTTATGTTATTAGATAAATTAGACAGTATAAAAAAAAGGGGTGATGAACTTACTGAGTTAATGAGTGACTCTCAGGTTATATCTAATAGGGTCCAATATCAGAAGTACGCTAAGGAATACACTGATATAAAGGACACAATAAAGGAATATGAAAAATATAAAAAAGTTTTAAATGACATATCAGAACATAAAAAAATTCTATCAAATCCAGGTGAAGAGAAAGATTTTCTAGAACTAGTTGAGTTAGAGATATTGGATTTGGAAGCTAAAAAAGGGAAAATAGAGGATGATTTTCGAGTATTATTGGATCCGGAGGCGCGCGATTGGAACAAAAATATTATTATGGAAATACGCGGCGGGGCCGGTGGAGATGAAGCCAGTCTTTTTGCCGAAGATCTATTTCGTATGTATAGCAAATATGCTGAAAAGAAAAGATGGGGAATCGAGATTTTATCATCGCATCTAAGAGAGTCTGGAGGTTTTAGGGAAGTAATTTTTGCAGTAAAGGGAAAAAATGTTTATAGAAGATTAAGATTTGAAAGCGGAACGCATCGTGTTCAAAGGGTTCCAGTTACCGAAACCAGCGGTCGAATTCATACATCCACTGTTACAGTAGCAGTGCTTCCTGAACCTGAAGATGTTGAAATTACAATAAATCCGCAAGAGTTAAAGGTTGATACATATAGAGCCTCAGGAGCTGGGGGTCAGCATGTTAATACAACAGATTCAGCGGTCAGAATAACTCATATACCCACAGGCATAGTTGTTGAGTGTCAGGACGAAAGATCTCAGCATAAAAACAAAGTTAAAGCGATGAGAGTATTGAAGGCGCGTCTGCTCCATAAAGCCAAGGATGATCAGCACAAACAGATTTCTCAGGATAGGAAAAGTCAGGTTGGCACAGGAGATAGAAGCGAAAAGATTCGCACATATAATTTTTCTCAAGCGCGAGTTACAGATCATCGTATAAATTTTACTTTTCATAAGCTTCAGGCTTTTATACAAGGGGATATGGATGAGTTAATAGAAGCCGAGTTATCAGCGGGTTTTAAGCTTGAAGATTAAAGAACTAGTTCATCGTACAACGGATTATCTCGCAAAACATAATATTCCCTCTCCACGTTTGGATGCAGAGGTTTTATTGTCACACCTCTTAAACAAAGAAAGAATATTTTTATATCTTAATTGGGATAGCATTCTTAACACACACACATTAGACGTTTTTAGAAAACTTGTTTTAGAAAGATCAAAACACGTACCAATTGCATATTTAACAGGGCATAAAGAGTTTATGTCCATTGATTTTGAGGTAAATGAAAAAGTATTAATCCCTCGACCTGAAACTGAAACACTAGTTGAAGCGACGTTAAAAAAGGTGGCGCTTCAACCAAATAAAGAATGGATAGCAATTGATATGGGAACGGGTTGCGGGAATATAGCGGTTGCTCTTGCCAAAAATCGGAATGTCAGGATATATGCTTCTGATATTTCAGAATATGCATTGAGTATCTCCAGAAAAAATGCAAAAAAAAACAAAGTTGAAAAGTCAATAAAATTTTTTTGCGGAGACCTCTATGAGGCGCTTAATGGTCTCAATCTTGATGGAAAGATTGATTTTATTATATCGAACCCACCTTATATTTCTTCGGCAGATTTCAATAAATTACCTATTGATATAAAGCAATACGAACCTAGGATCGCGCTGGATGGCGGGGTTAATGGTATTGATTTTTATCCAAAACTAATTAAAGGCGCAGAGGGATTATTAAAGCCAAATGGGTTTCTCGTTATGGAAATAGGATATGGGCAGGTTGAAGAAATTAAGAAACTTGTTTCCTTGTGCAGATCGTTCTTCAAGCCTGAAATTGTACTGGATTATGGGGGAATTGAAAGGGTAATTATCTGTACACATTCTGTAATACACAAATGATAATATCTCTTTTTGCCATAATACCCTCCTATTAAATCGGGTATTATAGCTTCTTCAAAATAGGACATTTCTAAATGTTTTAAAAGCGGACATTTCTAAATGTGCTTGACAACATTCTTGACATTGCATTCTTCTTTATGTAGAATCCGCATAACTAATTTTGGAGGCAGCAGAAGTGGTAGAAGGTAGAAGAAAATTTCTGGGAGAGATACTTCAGGATATAGGTTTAATTACAAAAGAAAAGCTGGAAACTGCCTTAACAGAACAGCGGCGCACAGGGGAAAGACTTGGGAATGTACTGATAAAACTTGGATACATAGATAGTGAAGGTCTTTATAAAGCGTTAGCTTCACAGTTCGAACTGGAGACAATAAATGTTTTGGAATATAGTGTTACTCAGGAATTAATAGATAAAGTTCCTTCAGCAGTTGCAAGAAAGCATAAGATTATACCTTTGAAATTTGAAAATAATACTTTAACAATTGCTATGGCCAGTCCGTTAAATCTTCTTGCCTTGGATAATCTAAAAATAATACTAAATTGTGAAATTGAAGGGGTGTTAGCTACAGAAGAGGATATCGAAAGTTCCATTGAAAAACATTATGGGGTTAGGGAAGAAACAATTGATGACATGCTTCAGGAGTTAAGTGAGCAAGACGTAAGTTTTATTGGTGGTGAAACAGAAGAAGAAGAAGAAGTGTCAGGACTCTCTGATGAAGCGCCGGTTATAAAATTAGTTGGTTTATTAATACTAGAGGCACTTCGTTCCAGGGCAAGCGATATTCATATTGAGCCTTTAGAGGAGAAATTTAGAGTGAGATATCGTGTGGATGGAGTGTTGCGGGAGGTGCCTGCTCCTCCCAAGAGAATGGAGAAAGCTGTGATCTCTCGTATCAAGATTATGTCTGGTATGAACATTGCAGAAAGGAGGCTTCCTCAGGATGGTAAAATAAGATTATCATTGTTGGGGAAGGACGTTGACTTGCGTGTATCAACCCTGCCTGCACTGCATGGGGAAAGTATGGTATTAAGAATTCTTGGTAAGAGCAGTTTGTTATTAGGAATGGGTGAACTGGGTTTTCTAGAGGAAGATGTGAAAAAGTTTGAATCGCTAATTGCGTCACCTAACGGTATTATTCTTGTCACAGGTCCAACGGGCAGCGGTAAAACAACAACTCTTTATGCGGCTCTCAATAAGATAAATCAGCCGGACAGAAAATTGATAACAGTTGAGGAGCCTGTTGAATACCAGCTGACAGGTATCAATCAGGTTAATGTAAAAAGCGGAATTGGATTGACATTTGCCAGAGTTTTAAGATCTATATTGAGACAGTCTCCGGATATTATAATGGTTGGAGAGATTCGAGACGGTGAAACAGCTGAAATTGCTATAAGATCTGCTCTAACAGGACATTTGGTGTTCTCTACACTTCACACCAACGATGCTCCAAGCGCAGTGACACGTCTTATTGATATGGGAATAAAACCTTTCTTGGTGGCTTCATCAATTCAGGCAGTGCTTGCGCAGAGATTGGTCAGAGCAATCTGCCCAGCATGTAAAGAACCGTACACTCCAAGAGAAGATGAAGTTTTGCAATTAGAAGGGGCATTCAAGAAAAAAAATATAGGTAAAACACAGTTCTATAGAGGTAAGGGTTGTCCGAAATGTTCTCAGACAGGATACAAAGGGAGAATAGGTATTTTTGAATTACTTGTGCTCAATAGCAAGATTCGCGCGTTAATTATTCAGAGGACTTCCAGCGCAGAAATTAGAAAAAAGGCGTGCGAGTCTGGGATGAGGACCCTAAGGCAGGATGGTTTAGAGAAAGTTCTGATGGGGGTAACTACATTTTCTGAAGTGGAGCGAGTAACCCAAAAAGATATGGAATTGTAAGGAGCGACATAAAATGGAGATGAATGAACTGCTAAAAATAGTTGTAGACAGAAATGCTTCTGACATACATTTAGTGGTAGGGAAGCCTCCTGTTTTACGTATAGATGGAAGACTGGATGTTCTTGACTTTAAAGATCTGACTAAGGAAAACACGGAACAATTAATGAAGAGTATTACTTCAGAACATCATCAGCAAAAATTACAGGAGATTGGAGGATCAGATTTTGGTTTTTCTTTTGGAGACGTAGCAAGATTTCGTGTGGCTATTTATAAAGAAAGAGGAAATACTTCTATTGCAATGAGACTTATTCCGATGAAACTGCTGACATTTGATGAGTTAGGATTGGCGGATCAAATTAAACAACTTATGTATAAACAGCGAGGCTTAATTCTTGTAACAGGACCAACTGGCTGTGGCAAAACAACAACACTTGCCACAATGATTGATTACATAGCGAGAAATAGAGACGCACATATAATAACAATTGAAGACCCTATAGAGTATTATCACACTCATCACAATGGTGTTATGTCTCAGAGAGAATTGGGGGTAGATGTTTCTTCCTTCTCCGAAGCCCTTGTCAGGGCACTAAGACAGGATCCGGATATTATAATGGTGGGAGAGATGAGAGATCTGGCTACAATGGAGTCAGCTATTTCAGCTGCAGAAACAGGGCATTTGGTATTTGCGACCCTGCATACAACAGGTGCTGCAGCCACAGTTGACAGAATAGTCGATGCTTTCCCTACTGCGCAGCAGGAACAAATAAGAACGCAATTATCTGAGTCTCTTGTGGCAGTAATTTCTCAGCAATTAATCCCCAGAACCACAGGAGGAAGAGTAGCATCTTATGAAATAATGGTGGCTACTTCAGCTATAAGGAATTTAATAAGAGAAAAGAAGTCATATCGAATACTTTCATCTATTCAAACAGGTAAAAAGCTTGGCATGAAGACAATGGATGATTCTTTAACTAAGCTTTACAATAATAAAATAATAAGCTATGAAGAATATATTACACGTTGTTACAGCGTAGCGGATGCTGAACAGAATGCAGAAGAGGAAAAAAATGCCTAGCAAAAAGAAGCCTATTGGGCAGTTATTGTTTGAGAGGGGACTAATAACATCTAATCAGTTAGAAGATGCTCTGAATGAGCAACAAAAATCTAATGGTCTGCTTGGCAGAATTTTAGTAGATCTTGGTTTTGTAACAGAGGCAGAGATATTGTCCGCATTAGGGGCGCAAACCGGAATGCCTGCCGCAAATTTACCTGATATAAATATTTCGGCAGAAG
>Ga0207996_1000669_pt1 | contig 28707 bp, 25 predicted proteins | sample AntAceMetag02UKG_FD_184773 | JGI IMG/M metagenome (GOLD analysis project Ga0207996, IMG submission 184773) | Saline lake microbial communities from Ace Lake, Antarctica - Antarctic Ace Lake Metagenome 02UKG (SPAdes) (version 2) | ecosystem: Environmental > Aquatic > Non-marine Saline and...
ACTCGTTTTATGGAGAGGCTTACAGTGGATAGCAATTTTCCCGAAAAGAACAATTCTCAAATCCTGATCTATCAAACAGAAGGCGGAAATGCTTGGTGTCAAATTGTGAATTATAAATTTCTAAAATATGACTTTTCAGTATGCAAAGGCCTGAATGGGGGATGTCCATTGGAATATTGTTTGCCCCTTATTGATTAGTCAAGATTATAGAAGATTAAGAATAAAGATTTATCTTAGATGAATAAATATGAAAACATACCTGATGAGCAACTGGTTCAACTTTCACTAAAGGATCAGGATTGTTTTTATTATTTGATGAAAAGGTATGAAACAAAAATATTGCGCTACATTAACAGGCTGACAAATGTAAGCCACGAAGAAGCAGAAGATATATTGCAGGAAATATTCATAAAAGCATATCAAAATCTCAACGGTTTTAATCAGAAACTTAAATTTTCAAGCTGGATTTATAGGATAGCTCATAATGAAATTATAAATCAGTACCGTAAAAACAAACTTCGTTTAGCAGTAATACCTTTGAATATTGAAGATAAAGCAAATCTCATTGACTCTATAAGCGATAAAACCGAAACCAACGGAGAGTATGAAAGTCTTGAAAATGCTGAAAAAATAAGAGAGGCTCTTGCCATGCTTCCTGATAAATATCGTGAAATACTTGTTCTTCGGTACCTTGAAGATAAAAGCTATAATGAGATAAGTGATATTCTGCGCAAGCCTCCTGGGACAGTGGCAACACAGATTAACAGAGCAAAAGCGAGTTTCAAAAAGATAGTCAGGCGTTATAAACTTTAAATTCTAATATAAAATCATGACTGATATAAGCAAAGATATTCTACAGAAAATTAAGAAAGACAAAGTGCGCCCATATAGTAAGCAGCGGTTTGTGTTAAGACGTTCTGTGATATGGACTGTATTTGGTTTGTCAATTCTGTTTGGAAGTATTGCAAGCGCTGTTGCCATCTTTCAGTTAAGATCTGCTGAATGGGATTTATATAAGAATCTTAGCCACAGTTTTATAAAATTTGTGCTGCTGGTAATTCCGTTTTTCTGGCTGATTTTTTTGCTTGGGTTTACAGGTTTTGCTTTTTATTATTTCAGACGCACTGAGCATGGATACCGGCATGCTGCAATATGGGTAATATTGTCAAGCATTGTCCTTTCAATTATTGGCGGCGGACTTTTATACTCAACCAGTCTGCCTGAAAGGCTGGAAAGGGTTTTTCAGGAAAATGTTTCTTTTTACAGAAAGCTTCAGGAGCGCAAACAAAGAGTTTGGATATCGCCGGAGCAGGGTTTGCTTGCCGGCACAATTACCAGGATTATTTCTGAGAAAAACATAGAAATCAAAGATTTACAGAACAATATCTGGGTAATTGATATTTCTGATACTGTTTGGCGAGGCCGGCTCGAACCTGCTGAAGGTCTTAAGATAAAAATTGTTGGAAAAATGAAAGAAAAAAATCAATTTGTCGCCAATGGAATTCGACCATGGAAAGGGAGAAGATATCAACACGGAAACCGTCATTTAAGCCATAAGAATAAAAGGTGATTATTCAGCCACAGATTTACACAGACTTGTCCGCCTTTGGAGGATGAGCACAGATAGGTTTAAATACAGGTATCCGCGTTCAAGGTTAAACTGAATTAACCGCTGATAGGAGGCCGTTCGAGAATGCACCAATATTGTCATTTAGAGCGGAGCTGGAGATCTTATTTCATTGTAGATCGGTGAGCGAGTGATTACGGTAAAAGTTTATTGCATGTTGTATGCGCTAAAAAAAAAATGAAAGAAAAATAGCCTTCGGATTGTATTAGTAATTGAAAGGCTGATAAATAACCTAATACAATAAGGAGGAAAAAAATGAAAAACTTAGTTAAATCAGCAGTCTTGAGTCTTTGTATAATGATGGCTGTTTCTTTTGCATATGCAGCCGATAGCACTAAAGGAGCGAATGATACAGGGAAAAAGGCTACAGAAGTACAGAGAGGACCCAATTTTACAGATGCAAATGGCGATGGAATCTGTGATAATGCCAGAACCAGATTGGGTAAAAGCGGTCGCAGGGATGGCAAGGGTTTTGGCGCACGTCATCTGGCTAAAGGCAAGGGCTTTCGCGGAGGACCCAGGGATGGTAAGGGCGCCGTTAACAGGTCAGGCAATGCAAAACCTAACTATGTAGATGCAGATGGTGATGGAATTTGTGATAATTTACAAAAACAAAAATCCGCAAAATAAAATTATATAATAGAAACATGATGGTAAAGCAGCCTTGTCATAACTTTTGACAGGGCTGCTTTATATGTAATTACTCAGCCACCGATCTACGCTGATCATCACGGATATTTTTTCTTTTGTTATCATATAATTACTCAGGCACAGAGGGGCATTGATTTTTGCCAGACCTTCAAATCTCTAAAGGAACGTCGAACATCGAACACCCGTCCGCCTCGCAAGCGAGAGCGTTGCGGGCAGGTCGAACTTCCAACGTCGAATTAAGGTACGCCTTCGGCGTTTCAATTTTATTAAAGAAATGAGCGAAGCGATATCCACATTCGATGTTCGATGTTGAGCGTTCGATGTTCGATGTTCATCTTTTACAGGCAAAACAAATTCCCTCTGGGGATAGCCAAAGCCTGGTACCCTGGGCCAGGATTTTTTACTTTGCTTTGTGCCACTGTGCCTTTGCCCCTCTGTGCCTGAGTAGTTACCTTTATATTTAGATTTCCGGCTTTTTAATTTAATGCCTTATTTCAAAGGATTTTTTAACATAGCCTGTCATTGTTATGCTAAGCCATGGTTTAATTGTATCGTTTGTCTTAATATGGACATCTTTTCTGAAAAGTGCTTTTATACGACCGGCCTAACCAACTGCAGGTTCTATTGATTTTATTCCATAATCCAGGTTTTAATTTCTTCTTTTTTCGGGATCCTTCCTACGCTTTTAACTTTGCCGTTAACTATCACCGCAGGCGTTCCAAATACACCGTAACCGGCTATTTCCATAAGATCGGTTACCTTTTCGACCTGAGCCTCCACTCCGGACTCGGCAACTACTTCTTTTACAATCTGTTCTGCCTGTTTACATTTCGGACATCCAGGCCCTAATATTTTTATGTCCATTTTAATTTCTCCTCTATAAGATTGTTTCCGGGTTTTATTTTATATTATCCGGCAATAAAACCGAACAGCATTCCTGCGATTGTTGATAAGATTATGATAATCGAGCAAAAAACAGCTGTTTTTTTTATGCCCATCACGCTTCCAATTACCAGCATGTTCGGCAAAGACAGAGCAGGGCCGGCCAGAAGCAAAGCCAGGGCAGGGCCCTTGCCCATTCCAGCGCCGAGAAGCCCCTGAAGAATCGGAACTTCTGTAAGGGTTGCAAAATACATCAAAGCTCCGGCAATTGAGGCAAACAGATTTGCCCAGATGGAATTTCCGCCAAGAAGTGTCTGGATATAGTGTTCGGGTATTAGTGCGGAATGTCCGGGACGGCCTAACATGAAACCAGCCACAAGAACTCCACCTGCAAGAAGTGGAAAAATCTGTTTCATAAATCCCCAGGTAGATTCAACCCAGCTTTTGCGCTCATCTCGGGTAAACCATGCTTTCAGCATCCAGACCAGTGCAATCAAGAGGGCGAAAGTGATATACCATTTGGCGGCAAATATTGCAGGCCACAGCCCTGTTGAGCCTTGGGCCGGCCGCGCAAACGCCGCAAAAATAAGGATCAGCACCATAGTGAAGATATATAGAGCGTCTTGCAGCAAACTTCGTCCCTTGTTTTCCTCATCCGGCAAATAGATTTGTCCTTTGTTTTTAGCTGCATCATCCTTTCGGAAAATCGCAGCCATGAGCAAACCGGTGATAATGGCAAAAACTATTGCCCCAACCGCCCGTGCCAGACCTAACTGCCAGCCTAATATTTTTGCTGTAAGGGTAATGGCCAATACATTGATGGCCGGACCGGAATAGAGAAACGCAGTAGCAGGGCCGATGCCTGCGCCTCGGGAATAAATACCTGCAAACAGCGGCAGAACCGTACACGAACAAACAGCCAGAATCGTTCCGGAGACAGAGGCAACAGAATAAGACAGAATTTTGTTTGCCTGGGAACCAAAGTATTTAAGAACCGAAGCCTGGGAAACAAATACCGAGATAGCGCCTGCGATAAAAAATGCAGGAATTAAACATACCAGAACATGCTGCCTGGCATATTCCTGAAGCATCATGAACGCTTCAAGGCCTGACTGACGGATGACAGGGTGACTCCATGGAATATAGTAGACCGCCAAGAAAACACCTGCGATTAACAATAACTTGGTTTGTTCTTTCATAATGATCCTTTGTAATGAATTCAACTGTAATTTTTGCCGATTATCGCAACAGTTATAATTAAATTACTCAGCCACCGATCTACGCTGATTATCACGGATATTTTTTCTTTTGTTATCATATAACTATTCAGGTACAGAGGGGCATTGATTTTTGCCAGACCTTCAAATCTCTAAAGGAACGTCGAACATCGAACTTCCAACGTCGAATTAAGGTACGCCTTCGGCGTTTCAATTTTATTAAAGAAATGAGCGAAGCGATATCCACATTCGATGTTTACCCGCCTTCGGCGGCGCCAGAGGCGACCAGGGTTCATCTTTTACAGGCAAAACAAATTCCCTCTGGGGATAGCCAAAGCCTGGTACTCTGGGCCAGGATTTTTTACTTTACTTTGTGCCTCTGTGCCTTTGCCCCTCTGTGCCTGAGTAGTTACTGTATTTAAACCTATCTGCGGTCATCCTCCTGAGGCGGACAAGTCTGTGTAAATCTGTGGCTGAATAGTTACTTTAAGTTCATCAAGACTGATTGTTTAAAGTTATTCTGGTTTCAAGTGCTGCAAAGCGGCATAATGCAACTTTTTACGATGCCATTATTTTTGTTTCTGAGTAAAAATATCCAAAAAGACTATATGTATATTAAACAATATATAATAGATTTAAAACGCTTTACACGTACTGCATAAATCCTTGCGATTTAAGAAAGGGATTTTTTCAATCAGCCCGGCAATTTCAGAGTCGTCATCCAGCCAGTGCCTCAGATTTCCCAAAAGGGTGGCGGCGTATGGTGTGCGGCTGCCGTCTGAGAGGTGATAATTAACCCACAGACCGTCTTTTTGTGAGGAAACAAAACCAGCCTTTTCCAGTATTTTCAAGTTTTTGGAAACAGAAGGCTGGGGCATGTCCAGTGCGGCCTTAATTTCACAGACACACATGCTTTTATGCTGAAGCATCTTTATGATCTTAACTCTGTTTTGATCGGAAAGGGCCTTCATCACTATAATAAAATCTTTCATGTTGAACTCCTTATATATTCTTTTTAAAGAATATAGGGTCAGTTGATTCAGGTGTCAAGTTAATTCTTTCTCGTCTCTGTGGCGGGGAGGCAGAACAAGCAGGTTATTTCTAACTTAGCAGGTGTTATAGCAAAGGATTCAAGGATTCAAGGATTCGAGTGAAAGGAAGAAAAAGATATAGCAGAGCGAAAGAATGTTAAAGGCGGTGATAAAGTTTTTAGAAAACAAACCCCGGGATTGCTGATCCCTTAAAAGGCATGAACATTATCTGGATCAAACCACATATTAATTTTTTGGTTTGGTGTAAGCTTCAGGTTCATTATTACATTTGTAGGAACAATTGAGGCAAATTTTATACCTTTGGTTTTTATGGCAACATCACAGTAAAAGCCCTGGTTTAATATTCTTGACACAGTCCCTTCAAACAGGTTGGGTTTGTTTGCAGATTCTTTGGTTTTGCTGATATGGATATTTTCAGGCCTGATAGCGATATGCATGTTTGACCCGTTGCTGTTTGTGTTTGTATGAATGACAAGGTTATTTATTTGCGCTGTATTTTTGTTGAATGTGGCTGGAAAAATATTTTTCATGCCGACAAATTCAGCAACAAAAGGTGTGGTTGGATGGTGGAAGACTTCTGATATCGAGCCTGTCTGCTCAATTTTTCCGTTATTGATTACTGCAGTATTATTTGCAAGAAAATGTGCTTCTGTAAAATCGTGTGTAACCATAAGAACTGTAATGCCTGTTTCAATATGCAGGTTTTTAATTATTTCTCTGATCTCTTCTCGAAAATTCGGATCCAGGGCTGAAAGCGGTTCGTCAAGAAGAAGTACTGAAGGATCAACAGCAAGCGCCCTGGCCAGGGCTACTCTTTGTTTTTCGCCTCCGCTTAAGTTTGCTATAGATCTTTTTAAAAGATGCTCAAGCGAAAGCCGCTTAATAATAAAGGTTAGATTTTTACCAGGCTCTTTTCCGTTTATCCTGTGATATCTAAGGCCGTATGTAATATTTTCGTATACTGTTAAATGAGGGAACAGGGCAAAATCCTGATAAACAATTCCCATACCCCTTTTTTCAGAAGGAAGATTTGTAACATCTTTGTTGTTTATTATAACGCGTCCATTTGTGATCGGGATTATGCCGATTGCTGATTCAAGAACAACTGATTTTCCTGCTCCTGTAGGGCCAAGCAAGGTAAAAAACTCGCCCTGTTCAATTGATATATTGATCTGCTGCAAAGAAAAGCCAGGCAGTTTTACATTTAAATTCTTTAATTGGATCATATTAAATTTTTCTTTTTAATTGAGAAAACCCGGAGCAGAAGAAAAAGAAACAAACAAACTACAATCAGCCATACGGCAACCGGTTGTGAATATTTAAGGCCGTAAGCTGTAAACCGTTCGTATATCATTACCGGCGCAATCATGGGATGATATGCAACAATTACCACAGCGCCAAATTCACTTACAGCGCGCGCTGTACACATAATTATGCCAACAACCATACTTCTCCAGGCAAGGGGAAATGTTACTCTGAAAAAAGAGCTTGTTACAGATGCTCCAAGACTGCGGGAAACATGTTCGAGCCGCGCAGGCACAGCTTCAAATCCAGCCTTTGCGCTGTTAATGTAAAAGGGAATGCCTACAAATGTCAGAACAATTATTATTCCTGTAACACTTCCCATTAACCTTATGCCGATTGAAGACATTATCTGACCAAGCCAGTGATTTTTGCCGGCTATGCTTAAAATTGCAATTCCCACAACCGGATGCGGTATCATAATCGGCAGATCAATAATACTTTCTACTAATTTTTTACCGATAAAATCTTTTCTGGCAAGAAGATATGCAAGTGGAGTCCCGAATATAAATGATATCAGAGCTGCCATCAACGAAGTATAAAGGCTAAGCTTGATGGCATTAAATACATCCTTGTCTGTTATCGCTTCTTTCAAATCCGCAAAAGAAGGCTGGACTACCATCTCAAGCAAGGGGAAAAGAATAAAGGCAATGATAATAATGCTGCATGAGATGGCAAGCCATATAAACGGATCAGTATGTTTTTTAGTTATCATATGGGCAAATAAATGATTAGTATCTAAACAAAAATTAACATTAATCGCGAAAACACGAAAGTACGAAAACACGAAATAAGATCTGGAAATTCAGTTGCTAAATTTTCTTCCGTGTTTTCGCGATAGTTTTTCAATTTATTTTTTTGTTTTAATTTTTAACTTCTACCAGCTTTTTTAATGGCTTTGGAAGCATATTTAAAGCATCTTCCGAGGACACGCGGCAAGGTACAAAGGGCGGCTGTCCCATATCTTTCAAAATTTTTAACCCTTTGTTTGGATCCAGAAGATATTCAAGAAAAAGAACTGCTCCTTTTGGGTTAGAGCTGTTTTTAATCATGGTTATGCCATAGGTACAGGATTTACCTGTTCTGGTAAGCCATGTTCCGGGTTTTTTGCCGGTAACTTTGACCTTTGCCAGCGCATAAAATGGATCATATTTATAGTTGCCAAGATTCATATGGTCGTTAAGAGTGATATATTTCAGATCATGTTGAACAGCCACAGAAAGATATTCCCAGGCATAATCCATATTGCCTGTTTTAAGCAGAGCAATAAGCTCTACAGATTTTGGTCTTATATTCTCTTTCGGGCGATTTGCGATTAATTTGTCATAGAGCCCGGATTGACCATAAAACTTTTCAGCTAATTGAAGCACCATGACGCTCCGGTAGCCGCATGGGTCTAAATTAGGGTCGGAATGTCCCCATATAACCCCTTTGCGGGAAAGGATTTCAGGCCAGTTTTCAGCATTAATTTCTTTTGCAAAACGGCTTTTGTCTGTATAACAAAGAACCAGCTGATTTGTTGCAAAACGAATATTCCATGCAGCATTATCAGGAATAAGCGCTTTGTCTATTACTTTAAAGTCAGCGGAAGCCATGATGTCAGCCGGCTTATGAAGCTCTGAAATCATACGCGCCATCTTTGTGCTGCCTCCTGCCTCGCGTAGAATATCTATATCTGGATATTTTGCTTCAAATGCCTTTTCTATCTTTGCAAACGGGACTGTTAAACTGCCTGCATGAAATATCGTAACTTTTTCTTTAGCCGAAGCAATTGACGCAAAGAATATACCGACAAAGGCAATAAGAGCTGTAATAAGAATAGTTTTATGTAGTAATAGTTTCATTAAAATCTCCTTTTGTAAAAATTCAAATTTCAGGGTTCAGATCTAAAATGTTTTTTTGTGTTATCCAGTTTTCTAATAATTTTTTAAATTGTTTCACCACGAAAATCACGAAGGCCACGAAGAAATTCAATAAAAAAACAATGACTTCGTATATTTCGTGGCAAATAAACACCTGCGGACTGAGAATCAACCTGAAATTATCCGTCCGGACTTATTGAGAAGATACGTTCTCTAACCATGAACTGGGAACCTAAAACTGTTAACGGTCGTTTTTTTGTTAAGTTTCTTGTTGGAAAACTACTTTACCGCTTATGCTTACATCATAACCTTCAAACATTTTAGTCAGATCATAAAAGGCGGATTCCTGGAGCAGACCAAGGAAAAGCTGCACCCCTTTATCAAAAAAACGCTCCTTTGTGATGAGAAGATCATAACGTTCCCAGCGAACAGGTATAAATTCAAGGTCAAGAAGAGAGGCTACCGGCTTAATACAGGGGCCGGCATCGGCGCGGCCGGCTAATATTTCAAGGCCAACATCCATATGCCGATTCAGCTCGTTATAGTATCCTTCAATCTTTTCCCCCTTGATTCCAGCATTGTTTAATTCCCTGTCAAATAAAAGACGTGTTCCTGTGCTGAGAGGCCGGTTGACTATTTTTATCCCCTGCCTGGCAAGGTCGGCAATGCTTTTGATTTTTTTTGGATTTCCTTTTTGCACAAGTATGCCCTGCTCACGTTTGCAAAAATTGACCACAGCAGGCATTTTATCAAGCTCTTTGGTGGCGAAATCAAAATTGTATTCTGTTTCATTGTCCTGGAGAAGGTGGCTTGATGCCATATGGCAGAGATTTTGCCGCAACGCTCTCAAACCTCCCATGCTGCCGAGGTTTCCAAAAACAGCCAGATGGTTGGTATACATGCTGTTGAAAAGGGAAATGGTTTTTTCAAGGAGAAGATCATTGCTTCCCGTTATTATCAGTAATCCCTCATAAGGGGGAAGAGATTTTGATGGTGCTGGATAGTTGATGGTGTTGGTTTCAATCCATTGTTCTACCAGGTGTCGGGGAAAGAGCCACTTGCCTGTGATTTTTGTTGCCGGAAGACTCTTTTCAGCAACAAGACTGTATACCATCTTTTCGTTAATATTCAGAAGCTGGGCCACTTCTTTCGTTGAGAGTAACTGTTTCATATTTTATTTCCCCTTTTTATTGAAACCCCTGTATGGCCTAAAGATACCCGCATTAAAAAAAGGTCTCATAGCTGCAATAGCGATAGCATTCCCCGTAACTTGCTGCCGGGTTCTTCTGAGTAACCGTTTTTATGGTTTATATTTAATGGGTTAATATATGTCAATATTTTTTTAATAATCTATCTATCCTTCCAAGCAATTACCATAACAGACAAAAAAAGGGCTTTAATGCGCCACCTCGCAAAGAACTTGTTGGCAGGAAAGCTGATTTTACCCTGATCGACTTTTTGCGAACACATAAATCGTGAGCGAGCTTTAATCCCCGACTTGTAGTACACGGCGTTTGAGTTAATATATACCCATATAATGATTAACATCAAATAGCAACGGCTAATACTTACTAAGAATAATTGATATTGACAATAAATAACAAATAGGCTAATCGGCTGTTTATTTTGTCCTGAAAAACTTGGTCCTTTGGGCCGGGTCAGAGATAGATGGCTTTGTCTTGGAGTTTTGCAATTTGATATTTGGGATTTCAATAAATCAATGAACTGCCAACAAAGCAAAAATTAAGGGTGTGAAAACTGAGATAATTATATCAGCCCTGCCTTATGAAGGACTGGTTCAATATCCTGTAAAAATTTGTCCCAGTCTGAAGGACAGTCATTATGACCGCAGTTATAGGTAAGCAATGTTCCCTGCTTAGCTGCCTTATATAGTTTAAGACCGTGCTTATAGGGGATAAGCTCATCATTTTTTCCGTGAACTATTAGAACCGGCCCTTTGTATGAGCGAACAACAGCAAGATTGTTAAATAAATCCGGCGCAATAAAGCCGGGGAACAGGTATTTTTTTGTAAGTGATCTTATATTAATAAATGTTGACATAAGTATAAGCATGGCTGAAGGACGTTGCGCTGCCAGAGAGCATATGGCGCCTCCGCCGATTGAACGGCCCCAGAGAATAATTTTTGAATCATCAACATCCTTGCGCTCAACAAGCATGTCATATGCCGCAGCAAGCGTTTTGGAAACGCTGCTCTGTGAAGAGGATCCTTCTGATCTTCCATAACCTGGATATTCAACAAGCAAAACCCCGATTCCAAGTTTTGTGAACCTTTTTAATGTTTCAGGCCACATGTCGATTAATTCAGCATTCCCATGCGCAAAGATAATCGCAGGTGAAGGCTGCCTGGTTTCAGGTGGCAGAAACCATGTTTCTATTTTTCCGCTGTCTGTCTGCAGCCATATTTTTTCCATACCGGCAATATTATATCCCGCATCTGATGGCATTTCTATTCTATGGCTTGGGAACATAATTTGTTTCTGCATAAAAAAAAGAACACAGCAGTAAACAATATATATTAAAAAAAGTCCTGTAACAGTTTTAATCAGCATGTTTTTTATGGATTTTTCCTTTTTGATATCCTCTTAAAAATCATTTGTAAGCGACATTGAGCAGTTTTGGAAATCCCAAAAATGTTCATAGAGCGAACAAATATTACTTTTTAAGAGCTCATCATTATTGATAACCACGAAGAACACGAAGGATTTTTTTCTTTATCTTCGATTGCTTCGTGTTCTTCGTGGTAAAAATATCGCATTACGCTCCATATAACATTTTCAGGTTAATTTTGTTGAGTTATGCTTTAGTTATTTGAAAGTCCGATATCACCCTTAACCATTATTTAATTGAATTTTACTTGAAAATTCAACATTAAAAATTTAATTTCGCTGATTCAGGCAATTTTAATACCTGATACCCGATGAATTTGACTTTTTACGATACCATCAGGTATGATGTTTTGTTTTAAATAAGTAAGGAATTAGTGAAAAAAACTTTTTAACAACAGGTTTGGGTAAAATAGCGTATGAACTACAAGGCTGTAATTTTTGATCTGGATGGAACTCTTCTTGATACCCTTGAGGATCTTGCTGATTCATGCAATAGCGTTTTGCAGATAAAAGGCTTTCCAACCCACAGTATTGAAGCATATCGTAACTTTGTCGGCAGTGGCGCGGCCATGCTTGTTTCGCGAGCATTACCAGATGACAGACAGGACGATGATCTAAAAGCATATTGTCTAAAGGCATTTATAAAAGAATATGAATACAGATGGAAAGAAAAGACAATGCCCTACAAAGAAGTGCCTGAAATGCTGGATGCTCTTGTTGATAAAAATATTAAGATGACTGTGCTTTCAAACAAACCCCATGACTTCACAAAACTCTGCGTCAAGGAATTTTTCCCCAAATGGAAATTTGCAGTTGTCCAGGGCAGCAGCAAAATAATTCCACTTAAGCCTGATCCAAAGGGAGCATGTGAGATAGCACGCAGTATGAATATATTGCCATGTGAGTTCCTGTATCTTGGAGACAGCGGTATTGACATGATCACCGCTGTAAGGGCCGGCATGTTTCCTGTTGGCGCATTATGGGGTTTTCGTTCTGAGGAAGAATTGCGAAAAAATGGCGGTCTTAAGGTGATCAATCGGCCAACTGAGGTTTTGAATTTTATTTAAAGCGAATTAATATGAAGACTAAATACGAAATAATTACTGAGGCAAGAAAAATTCTGGAATTGTCTGAATGCGCAACTATGCAACAGATAAAAGATAATTATAAAAGATTAATCAAGATATGGCATCCTGATAAAAACAGAGAAAACAGGAAAGCCTGCGAGGAAAATACAAAAAAAATAATCGAAGCATATAAAACAATAAGCACCTACTGTAACAATTATAAATACTCTTTTGCCGAAGAGGAAATCGAGAAATATATTGATGATCAGGAATGGTGGTTTAAAAGATTCGGAGATGATCCTCTCTGGTCGCATCAAAAGTGAGCAGTTATTTTTTTTCTAATTCAGCTTTTACAGCCAGTGCAATCTGTTCCAGCATATAGGGTTTTTTACATAAGCTCCGGCGCCGAGTCTTTGAGCTTCTTTGACACGGTCTGTTTCGGAAAATCCGCTTGCTATTATTGCTTTTTGCCCGGGATGAATTTTTAGAACCTGTCTGTAAGTTTCAAGACCGTCAATACCCGGCGCCATAATCATATCCAGAACCATCAGATCAGCTGAGTTGTTTCTCGTGTAATCAACCGCTTCTTCACCGCCAGAGACTGTTACAACTGAATAATTCAGTGTCTCTAACATGTTGTATGCTATTTTTCTTTGTTCCTCCGAATCATCTACAACAAGAATTTTTTCTCCTCTACCCATATAATTTTCAATGGATAATTCTGCTTTTTCTTTGGCTGGATTAATTCTGGTTACCGGAAAATAGAGCTTAACTGTGGTTCCTTTCAATTGCGTGCTTTGAATATCAATATATCCATTATGGTCTTTTACAGTTCCCCAGACTACAGCCATGCCTAATCCTGTTCCGCTTCTTCCCATTTTTTTATTAGTATAAAACGGCTCAAATATCTTTTCTATATCTTCCGGAGCAATGCCTGTTCCTGTATCAGATATTGAAAAGACAACATAATCACCTTCTTTTATATGCTCATAACCTTTTACCGGCATGTCAAGATAATGATTTTCAGTTGATATAAAAATTCCCCCCCCATCAGGCATTGATTCAGCAGCATTAGATACTAAATTCATTATGGTTTTGTAGACATGAACAGAGGAACCCATAATATTCAGCAAATTTGTTTCAAGTTTTGTTTCAAGTGTTATATCAGCATTAAAACTTCTCAGCTTATTATATTCCGGCGATTTAAGATAGTCGGAAATAATATTATTCAGGCCCACAACTTCTGTTGTGGAAACTCCTCTTCTTGCGAGTGTCAACAGGTCCTGCACAATGGCGGCTGCTTTCTGGCCTGATTTCTGTATGGTTAAAATGGGCTTTCTTAAAGGGCTGTCTTCCGGCAGCTTCATTAATAACAATTCAGGATAACTTACAATGCCGGATAAGACATTATTGAGGTCATGTGCCACACCTCCTGCAAGGGTGCCGATAGCCTCCATCTTCTGAGCCCGCTGGAGCTGTGCTTCAAGCTGTCTCTGGTCTGTTATGTCTAAAATCTGCGATATGGTCTGCGGCATTCCATCCGGCCCCATAATTACCGTAGATCTGATTTCCATACGTCTTTTTGCATTGTCCTTTCTGATAAGATTGAATTTATACTTGGAGGGAACGTTTTCTCCTTTTTGTCTCTGTATATAGCGTTTTGCAACAAGGTTCCTGTTTTCTTCATCAAGTAACTTTCGGAAATCAGACCCTATAATTTCTTCTGAAGAATATCCGGATATCCGGCAAAATTTTTTATTAGCATAAATAAATTTGTATGAGTTATCCACCATGAATATTCCAGCATGAGAATTTTCAACAATAGACCGGAATTTCTCCTCGCTTTCGAGAAGAGCTTTCTCTGCCTGCTTTCGTTCTTTAATTTCTTTTGCCAGACTATCGCGTGAGGCAGTAGTCTTTTTTAAATCTTCAGCCATTTTGTTAAACGAAACAGCCAAACCACCTATTTCATCATGGCTTTTTATATTAATTCTATAATCAAGATTGCCTTTTCCTATTTCCTTTGTGCCTTTTGCAAGCTGCTCAGCAGGTTTTATTATTCCTCTGGTAAAAAAGAAAGAACCCAGTATGCTGAATAAAAAGATAACAAATCCCACAAGCATATTATTGATAATGATACTTTTTTTTGCTTTTTCCACTTCCTCTAGAGAAAAACCAGTTGTCAGTATCCACTTGGAATCGCCTACCTTAATAGGCGTAATGATTAATTTTATGTTTTTGCCGGTAACAGGACACAGAGTCTCTTCTACAACCTGTTCCTCTGTATTCATCATATCAGGTGTTAAAAAATTTTCATCGCACATTTTATTGCCGGACGACATGTAAACTTCTCCGTCCGGCTTAATCAGATCAATAAATGTTATATCCTTTAATTCTGTTAATTTGTGTATCTGTTTTTCTACAAAAAGCCAGTTTAAAGACCAGAATGCGCTGTTTACACTGGCTGCGAGATGCTGGGAAACAATTTTATTTTTTTCAATCAGCTCTCTGGTAATGATGCCGGTCTGTTTTTTGATGGATATTGCTGTGGATAAAGTAATGGAAATAACAAGAATAAATGAAACCAGAAGACTTATTTTGTGAAAAAGGCCTATTTTATAGATAGAAGATAATTTTTTCATAATCTGTATTATTTATGAACACTTAAAAAGCTGCATTATGCTCCTTTGCAGCACTTGAAACCAGAATGACTTTTGAGCAATCAGTCTTAATTTAATTATAACGGTTGCGATAACCGGTAAAAAATACAGTTGAGTTATTTGAAAAATATTGCAAATTCGAGATATAATTATTTGAATATTGAATATCAAACAAGGAATTTCGAATGACGAAGTGTGAAATCGCAGAGCTCTATTTTTTTAAATATTAAAAATGATAGAATACCTTACTTCGATATTTATAATTTTTTGTTCGATATTCTGCGGTTCAAGACAAACTCGTAAGTTTGATTCTTATTAAAAAGCAAAAAGCATAAAACAACCAGCGATTTATATTAAATTAGGCCAAACGAGCTATTTGAAAGTTAAATTCATCAAACTTTCAGTTCTTCTCCAGGATTAATAACTATTGGCGTCGTTTCCGGCGCAAGATTTTTTACATGTTTCACAAACTCGTCAGCAGACTGGACAAGAACAGGAAATGTGCCAAAATGTTCTGGAATTACATATTTCGGGCCAATTAACTTGCAGGCAAACGCGGCTTCTCGTGGGCCCATGGTAAAAACACCGCCAATTGGAAGGATAGCCATATCCGGCTTATAATAATCTCCGATAATATGTTTCATATCACCCATTAATGAAGTGTCCCCTGAATGATATATCTTAAACCCGTTTTCAAATTCAAGGATATAGCCGGCAGCCTCTCCGACAAATTTATTGACACCTTCAAATCCTGTTAACTGGGCTCCTGCAGAATGAAAAGCCTCTGTCATGGTTATTTTGATGCCGTCAAAATCAGCGGTAGCACCCTTATTGCCAAGTGTAAAGGTCTGGCATCTTGCCTCTGGTATCTGGGACTTGATAAAAAAACTCAGTTCCCATGGGGCTACAACTTTTGGGTTGTATTGAGACACAAGTTTTTTTGCATCTGGAAGCATAAAATGGTCAACATGCCCGTGAGTCCATAAAATCAAATCAACGTTGCCAAAACAGCCTGGTTCTTTATATTTGTTAGGGGTCTTCGGGTTGGTGTCGAGCCATGGATCAAGAAGTATTTTTTTCCCACTTACAGATGTAAAGAGAAAACTGCCATGGCCCAGCCATGTGATACTCGCATTGCCTTTTTTGACATTTTCCGGCTCACCTGCGATTGCGGAATTCGTGAGTTTAAGACCGGAAAGGCCTGAAGCAGCGATAAAACTTCCAAAACCGCTGAAAAACTGTCTCCTTGAAATTTTCATTTTACCTCCATTAGGCTGATTTTAATATAAATGAACTTGTCTATATCGTAACCCATATTTAATAGTCAAACTACAAATTTGATGAACTCGTAAAAAGCTGTATTATGCCGCTCTACAGCACTTGAGACCAGAATAACTTTTGAGCAATCATAACTCAACAAAATTAACTTGAAAACGTTATATGGAGCGTACTGCGATATTTTTACCACCAAGAACACGAAGCAATCATCGAATTCATCTTTATTGTTTAAGGTTTTTTTGTTATTAAAAAATTTACTGCAATAATATAACGCAATTTTGATGCCTTTGTGGCTGATATTGAGAAAGGACATATAATGCTCGTAAAAGAAATACTTGATTCCGTTAGACCAGCGTTAAGTTTTGAATTTTTTCCTCCCAAAACAGATGATGGATTTGGCAGACTTTTTGAGGCGGTTTCGGACTTAATGCAGCTTAAACCTTCCTATGCAAGCGTTACTTACGGGGCCGGCGGATCTACGCGTGATTATACAATCAGACTGGTTGATCAGATTCAGAAAAAAACAGGTTTAACAGTGGTTTCTCATTTAACATGTGCTGGTTCAACAAAAGATGAAATAAAGTTGATTCTTGAGAAAGATGCGAAAAGCAATATCAAAAATATCCTTGCATTGAGGGGAGATCCTCCAAGAGGTGAAAAGGTATGGAAGCGGCCTGAAAATGGTTTTGATTATGCCGCAGATCTTGTATCATTTATAAAGAAAGATTATCCGTATATTTCTATTGGTGTTGCCGGGTTTCCTGAAGGCCATCCCTTAACTCAAAACAGGCTTAAGGAGATGGAATATCTCAAGGCAAAAGTCGATGCCGGAGCCGACTATATAGTCACACAGATGTTTTTTGATAATCATGATTTCTATGATTTTTGTGAAAGATGTGAACTGGCAGGCATTCATGTTCCTGTTATTGCCGGTATTATGCCCATTACAACCCGCAGGGGAATGATTCGCATGGCAGATCTGGCCGCGGGCGCTCATTTTCCTGCCGGTCTTTTAAGATCTGTTGCGCGGGCTGAAAATGATGAAGATTTTGAAAAAACAGGCATTTGCTGGGCTGCAGAGCAACTGCGTGATCTTGTCAGCAATGGTGTTAGAGGCATTCACTTATATACACTTAACAATTCCAGGACAATTTTTAAGATTTTTAAATACCTTGGCATTATGGATAGTTCACAGCTTCTGGAGCTTAATCAAAAAGATTCTTAAAAAAATCCCTTTTTGTCTTTGCAAGCTCTACAATTTCGGCATGCACAGAATGTTTGTTAATATGCAGCAGGGCTGCAGAAGGTGCAGAATATTTTGGCAGAGTCGCGCTTCCTGGATTCAGAAACAGCACCCCTTTCTTATCAACAACACAGGGCTCGTGAGTGTGGCCGCTTATAACAACATTAAAATCAGCGGCATACGGATCAATGTCAAGCCTTTGCAAATTGTGAATTACATGCACAAGCATGTTGCCGATCTCGACTATTTCTGTTTCAGGCAGCTTAAGAGCCCATGTTCCAAAGTCCATATTCCCTCGAACCGCAACAACAGGCGCTGTTTCCTGCAAAGATGAAAGAACCTCGGGCTTGTTAATATCGCCTGCATGAATTATCAAATCTACCTTTGTGAAAAGTTCGGTCGCCAAAGGATGCAGGTAGCCATGCGTATCGGAAATAACGCCAATAAGATAGTTGTCCTTATTTTGCAATTTAATTGACATAATACTTACGTTAAGCTGTTAGCTGTTATGAAATGTGCGTTCGTATAATTGCTTTTAATTAAACCTCGGGCTATGCCCGAGCGATCCTGAAAGGTTTTACCATTCCGGCGAGAATAAATATACTCAATAGTATCAAAAAGAGAAAGAACAAATTAAAAGATGAACCCTGGTCGCCTCTGGCGCCGCCGAAGGCGGGTAAACATCGAATGATGAAATCGCTTCGCTCCGCCAGGTTATAAATTGTCAGAATACTTTATTCAAAATTCGATGTTGGACGTTCGATGTTTATAGCCTTTTAAGTTGACGGCTACGTCCTTGATATTGGATTGCAATCTGCCGAAATCGCGATGCTTTTACCCCTTCGAGGGGTCTTCATCAAACCACGTCATATGGGCGTGGTGGGTGATTGTTTATGGTTTTTCTCCGATTTAGTTGGAGAAAAGGGTCAGTTGATATAGTTTGACTAATAGCTAAAAGCTAATCGCCAAACTTGACCCCTTGAATCCTCGAATCCTTTCTTCATAATAATCGATAAGTTAAATTTGTAAATCTTTTTTGAGTTTTATTATTGTTTATCCCGATAGTCAGCGCTTTGCCTGTGCCTACCATTACAACGAGCTTTATACCCCTGGTTACTGCGGTGTAAATCAGATTACGCTGCAATAGAATATAATGCTGGGTCATGACAGGAATTACCACTGCCGGATATTCAGAACCCTGTGATTTATGGACAGACACAGCATAAGCTAAAACAATCTCATCAAGATCTGTAAAACAGTATATTACCTTGCGACCGTCAAAAGATACAATCACTTCTTTTTCTACAGTGGAAATACTGACCACCCTGCCAATATCTCCATTAAAAACATCTTTTTCATAATTATTTTTAATCTGCATTACCTTGTCGTTGACTGTAAAATTTTTGATGCCGCATATTACAGTATTTTTATCGGGATTGAGAGCTTTCTGCAGCCGGGTGTTTAGATTTTCTGACCCTATGATGCCTTTATGCATAGGGGTTAAAACCTGAATATCTTCAATTGGATCAAATCCGAAACGCCTCGGAATACGCTCTTTGACAAGCTCAACAATAATTTCAAGTACCTTTTCAGGGTCTTTTTGTTCTATGAAATAAAAGTCTTTTTTTAATTCAGGTGAATCCTGTGTTTTGATGTCCGGAACAATTCCTCTGTTAATCTTGTGAGCATTTACAATAATCCGGCTTTCCCTTGACTGGCGGAAAATTTCATTAAGTTCTATAACAGGAACAACTCTGGATTTAATAATATCACTTAAAACATTTCCCGGTCCAACAGAAGGAAGCTGATTAACATCGCCGACAAGGATAAGGGTTGCATGGACTGGGATTGCCTTTAAAAGATGGTGCATCAGAATTGTGTCTATCATAGACGCTTCATCAACAACCAGAAGATCGCACTTTAAAGGGTTTTTATCGTTTTTTTGAAAACCACCTTTCTGAACGTTGAATTTAAGCAATCTGTGGATAGTGGCAGCGCTGTGGCCGGTAGTTTCGTTCATCTGTTTTGCTGCCCTGCCTGTAGGCGCAGCTAACATTATTCTTGTTTTAAGCGTGGAAAAAATCTTTATTATAGCATTTATAATTGTTGTTTTGCCTGTTCCAGGCCCGCCTGTAATAATAATTACCTTGTTTTCAAGACTGGCTCTTACTGCAGCCGTCTGATTTTCTGCAAGAGTAACATTAAGATGTTTCTGTACCCATTTTAATGCATCATCAGATTTAATGTCCGGGGTTGATTTGTGCGGACATATAAGTCTTTTGAATAAAAAAGCGACTCTGGTTTCGCAGAAGTGAAATTTAGACAGATAAACAGCCTTGTTGTGTGTGTTTAATTCTTTGGTCTGTTCATTAATATCCTCAATAATTATTTTGTTTTTTAGCGCCTCAGCATCAATGGCTTTTAATACAACATCTCTGCTTACCTGAAGAATTTTGACGCATTCAATTACAAGCATTTCATAGGGGTAATAGACATGTCCTCTGTCTGCAAGCTGGCTTAGCACATAAAGAACGCCTGCTCCGGCTCTTAATTCAGAGTTTTTGGAAAATCCGAGTTTCCGGGCAATACTGTCGGCTGTTGTAAAACCTATGCCTGAGATGTCTGTGGCAAGTCGATAGGGGTTTTTTTTAACTACTTCTATGGATCTGTTTTTGTATTGCTTAAAGATTTTTACGCCATAGCCTGTGCCGACTCCATAAGTCTGAAGAAAAAGCATAAGATCCCTGATCTCTTTATGTGCATCCCAGGCATGCCTGATCATGGCAATGCGTTTTTCCCCAACACCTTCCACCTCGCCCAGTTTTTCAATTTTCTTTTCGATAACATCAAGCGTTTTTGTGCCGAACTTTTTTACAATACGGCCGGCCATGACCGGGCCAAGTCCCTTAATAAGTCCTGAACCTAAATATTTTTTAATTCCATAAACACTTGCAGGAACGGCTGTCTTATAATTAATTACCTTAAACTGTCTGCCGTATCTGGGGTGGTTTATCCACTCGCCTTCCATTTTAAGTACAGCGCCTGGCGACGGTGACATGAGATTTCCAACAACAGTTACCAGCTCATGGTTCCCATCGGTATTTACCTTTGCAATGGTAAAACCGCTTTCTTCGTCTGAATAAGTAATTTGTTCAATCTGGCCCTTAAGATCCGTAAGCATATTCGTGTCACTCGAACCCTTAAATTTTTTGAATCCTGATGACTCAAATTTTGTGCCATTAACTTAATGAAGATTCTAAGGAGAGTACAGCGATGTTTTCACCACGAAGGGCACGAAGGAATCGAAGATAAAAAACCCCTTCGTGTTCTTCGTGTTATTAATATAAAAGTATTTAAGTTAATAACATGAGTTTTTAAATAAAATGGTTGCGAAATTTGAGACCCTTCTATTTTTTTGTTTTACCTAATTTAATCGCACAGAACTCGCCGCACATGGTACACCCTTCCTCACCGGCACTTTCACTTTTTTCAAGAAACGACTCGGTTTTTGAGGGATCAATGGAAAGTCTTATCTGTCCTTCCCAGTTAAATTCATCTCTGTATTTTGCCATGAGCAAATCCTTTTCAAATGAGCCGGGTACTCCCTTGGCAATATCTGCTATGTGAGCCGCGATTCTGGACGCTATGATTCCATCTTTTACATCATCTAAATTTGGAAGTCTCAGATGTTCTGCAGGAGTAACATAACAGAGAAAATCAGCGCCGGCAGATGCGGCTATGGCTCCTCCTACAGCGGCTGTAATATGATCGTAACCAGGGGCTATATCTGTTGGAATGGGGCCAAGCACATAAAAAGGGGCTTCATCGCAAAGACTTTTTTCAAGTTTTACATTGGCTTCAATTTCTTTTATTGGAACATGGCCGGGCCCTTCTATCATCACCTGAACCCCGCAGGCCCTTGCTCTTTTTGTAAGTTCTCCAAGAAGGATCAGTTCTTCAATTTGCCCCCTGTCTGTTGCATCGGCAATACATCCCGGCCTTAACCCGTCACCAAGGCTTAAGACCACATCATATTTTTTAGCTGTTTCAAGGAGTCTGTCAAATTGTTCATAAAGGGGATTTTCTTTATTGTTGTATTGCATCCATCTTGATAAAATTGTTCCGCCCCTGCTGACAATACCGAGATGACGTTTCTGTTTATTAAGACATTCCACACTTCTTTTTGTTACACCACAATGTACAGTAATAAAATCTACTCCGTCTTCACAGTTTTCTTCTATGGCTTTGAACATATCATCTGCGCTCATCTCAACAATAGCCTTTTTAGAAGAAAGCATCTGGACTGCTGCCTGATAGATTGGAACGGTTCCTATGGGCAAAGAAGATTCCCTGATTATTTCCTGCCTTATTGCTCTGATATCGCCGCCGGTGGAAAGATCCATTATTGTGTCGGCTTTTGCTGCTATTGATACACTGACTTTTTTCAGTTCCAAATCAATATCAGTACGATCTTTTGATGTTCCGATATTTGCGTTTACCTTTGTCCTCAGTCCCTTGCCTATGGCAAGAGGCAGAATCGAAGTATGTCTGGAATTTCTTATCACCACAATATTGCCATCTTCAACGCCTTTGCGGATAAATTCCGGCTCTACTCCTTCGCGTTCAGCGCATATCTTCATTTCTTCTGACGTTATATTTTTGCGCGCCGTTTCTATTTGAGTCATATTTTAACACCTCTTAGGTAACTTTTTAGGCTATTAGGCTGAAGGCTTTCAGCCTGTCCGTCTGAGTCGTTACGTTTTTAATGATTATATTCCTAACCTTCTGCAATAATAAGTTCTGCGACTTTTTTGCCTGAGAGAAGCATTCCACCGAAAACAGGTCCCATTCTTGGGCCTCCAAATGCTGCGTTTGCAGACATTCCTGTTACATATACTCCAGGGCATATCTTTTTTGTATTTTCAATGGTAAGTCTTTCGGCCTTGTCAGCCCAGAGTGAACGTTCGCCGTGTATTTTTCCATTGTCTGTGCTTAATTGCACATCTGCTTTTTTTGCAATTAAATGAAGAACTTCAGTGGGATGACCTGTGGCATCGATAATATTTTTTGATGTTATGGTGAGCGGGTCAACATGCATGCCCGTCATCTCCACAGGCGACCAGTTAATGACAAGGCCGATTACCCGGTTTTCACGAATCATAACATCTTCTACACTCATACAGTTAAATACCTTTGCCCCTGCCCTGGTTGCATATGAGCAGATTGTTGTGACTGCTTCAACAGAATCTGCAGTATAATAGCCGGGCTGATATTCTCTGGTTTCTATATCAAACACATCGAGCATTTCCTTACCTTCTTCCTGAACCACTATTTCATTAAACATCATTCCGCCGCCCCACATTCCGCCGCCTATGCTCAATTTGCGTTCAAATATTGCAACTTTTTTGCCTGCTTTTGCAAGAAAATATGCGGCTACCAGTCCTGAAGGGCCTGCACCCACTATTGCTGTGTCAACCTCAGTATATTCCAGAAATTTTTGCGAAAAGCGTTCAATTATTGCTTTTGTTATTGTAATTTCACTTAACTCCATAACTTTTTCTACCTCCCGGTTTATTTTAGTTTCTTAGATATTGCCAGAACCTTGTTTGCAACCTCATCAGGGTGTTTTCCAAAAACCCTGATCATTGGTTCCTTCCCAACATCACCTCTGTCAAAGATTATATCAGGAATTACATCCTGCCTTGAAAAAACGGAATCTGTTCCCCATTTAAGAGAAGAACCCTCTTTAGCCTTTATCTCTTCAGGTTCCTCAGTTCTGTCAAAGTGATCAATCACATACCCCAGGTTTTTGCATATATTGATTATATGTTCGGAAAACTTTATATTCATTGCACAGCGGTATTTGTCATTGTATTCCATCGCTGTCAGGATCATGTTCGCAATATGTTTTGATGCGCCGAATACAGGTTCTCTGAGTGTGCAAGCGCCTTTTCCTATTCTGATAATTCTTCCGGGTATGGCTGCCACATCGTCAGTGTTTTGTGCATATGGCACGGCATAACCAAAATTTGACTGTACTTCAGGGATTATATTTCCGCATTTTCCAGACGTTATTTTTTCAACAGCTTTTTTAAGGTCAAATATGCACTTATAGCGCCGGCTTTCCCGCATAACCGGAGCCATATGATTTGTCGGCCCATGTCCGCTGCCAAGGCACAGGGAAAACTTTAAGGCATCTGTAATATATGCTTTAGCTTTTTTTACTGCTTCAGGAACAGATTGCCTGCTTGCAAGAAATGTGGCAATTGCAGCTGAATATGTGCAGCCTGTGCCATGAGAGTTTTTTGTATCTATCCTTTCTGAAACAAACTCATAAAATTCTTTGCCATCATAGAGAATATCAACGGCATCTCCGCTAAGATGGCCGCCTTTGACAACAACATTTTTTGCTCCCAGGCTGTATATAATCTGTGCTGACTTTTTCATATCCTCAATAGAAGATATTTTGATTTTTGAAAGAATTTCAGCTTCAGGAATGTTGGGAGTAATAACAAAGGCCAGAGGTAAGAGTTCTTTTCTTATGGCTTCCTTGGCGCTATGTGCTATCAGAGGAGCTCCTCCCTTGGCTACCATAACCGGATCTACAACAAGCATTTCTATTTTGTATTTCATTACTAATTCGGCTGTTTTTTTAATTATTCCGGAACTGGGAAGCATTCCGGTCTTAGCGGCATCGATTCCTATGTCGGTTGCTACAGAATCAAACTGTTTTTCCACAAAATTTTCCGGGATCAGGTAAATTCCCTGCACACCAAGAGTATTTTGAGCTGTTAGAGCAGTTATTACGCTCATGCCAAATCCGCCAAGAACAGTTATTGTCTTTAAATCTGCCTGAATTCCGGCTCCGCCGCCAGAGTCAGAACCTGCTATAGTTAAAACTCTTTTTAAAAACATAGTTTATTCCTTATAAAAAACAGGCACAGTAGTTTGTGCTATTGGTAAAACAAAAAAAGGCCGATATCCTCTTGTGCGGGATATGGCCTGTAAAAAAAGCACCAACAAATTTCTGCTTCCTACGCTGGTATAATCCAGATCAGGTCCAAAGGGTATTTTCTCAGCCTGCTTTAAGGCACCCCCGCATGTAATAATATTTATAATTCGATAGTTTTATATAGTCAAGTATAATAAACTGCTCCGCTGAAAGCTATGGGAAATTAAACCCTGCGTGTTTTGTGCGCTTAAAGAGACCTTTGCAAAACACCCTCTTTTGCCCAATTACTGCTTCAGGCTCAAATTTTAAGCCTCGAAATACTCAATGTATTCCTATAACTTGATCAAAATTAAACATTTCTCAAAGGTCTCGAGATGGCGGCTGAAAAGTGGCAGGCCACATCCCTTTGATTTGAATGTTTCATAACAGGTTCTTCCCTTTGGCAGATCTTTTGCCTTTCAGGACAAAAAGGGTAAAAGGCGCATCCTTCACTGTTTTCTGACTGATGCAGATGAGCAGTACTTTTTTTACATTCTCCTGCCGCACTTTCAATCAGAAGCCTGGTGTAGGGATGCACGGGGCGGGAGAGTATTAGTGATGCCCTTCCAAGCTCTACGATCCTTCCTTTAAGCATTACCGCGATTCTGTCACTCACCTTTCTGGCAAGACCGATGTCGTGACTTACAAGGAGGGTGGTAAGGCCTTTTTCTATCTGGAGATGCAAAAGCAGTTTAAGAACCTTTGCCTGAACGCTTGGATCAAGAGAGCTTGTAGGCTCGTCCGCTATCAGAAGGGAAGGGGAGAGGGCAAGAGCTCTCGCAATGCAGACCCGCTGCAGCGCCCCCATGTTAAGCTCGTGGGGGTAACGGCCGAGAAAAGAATCATCTGTTGAAAGATGAACCTCTGACAAAGCCTTTTTTACAAGATCTTTGATTTTATCCAGGTCAGAAGCAATGCCATGGATTTTGAAGGGTTCGGCTACTGCGTCAAAAACAGAAAATCTGTGACTTATGGATTCAGCCGGGTTTTGATATATTACACCTATCCTTTTTGAAAAGTTTTTAAAGTCTCGTTTAATCCATGCATCCATATCCTTACCTTCAAATACTCGCTTTCCATTGTCAGGTTTTATGATACCTGCCGCTGTCATAGCCAGAGTGGTCTTGCCTGATCCTGTTTCTCCTACTATGGAGACAAGTTCCCCTGCCTTGAGTATAAAATCAAGCGGCTTCAGGGCAGTTATATCACCGTAATTTTTTGATACATTCTCGAGGCTCAGGATATCCACGATACCTTTTCTGAGGCACCTGACCCGGTGGGTTTCAACTTTTTCGCTTTCCACAAGGCCAGTTCTGCATTTTTCTATAGCCTGTGTGCACCTGTCATAAAAAAGGCATCCTGTGGGCGGAGCGTGTCCGTCTTTGTGTGCTGATTCAGGCGCGTTTATGTGCGAATGTTTATATTGCTCCCGGCCTTTGTGGCCATGCTGGTGTATGAGTCTGTAAAAGGCGTCACCCCTTATTCCGCCCAGGTCTCTTGCGGTATCCATAGAGGGAAATGATCTTCCTATGGCCATTGTATAGGGGTGCAGGGGATTCGATAGCATCTCGGCAGAGGGAAGCGTTTCCATGATCTGGCCCAGGTAGAGGACTGCCATCTGGTCTGAATTCCGGACAGCAAATTCAAGGTCATGGGTTATGAGAAGTATTGATTTCCCTCTATCTGTCGCATTTCTTATGACCTCCGCAACAAAACCCTTGCTAAGGACATCAAGGGCGGATGTGGGTTCATCGAGGATAATCACCTCCGGATCCAGTATGGTTGCCATGGCGATAAGACAGCGCTGAATTTGCCCACCGCTCAGCTGGTGAGGGTATTTTTGGTGATGCCTGCTTGAAAGGCCCATTTCCTCGAGGGCCGTGGCAGCTAACTTTATCGCTTCTTTCTTGCCTGAATCCCTGTGCTGTAAAAAAGGCTCAGCCACCTGATCCAGTACCGTATAGATTGGGTCAAGACTCGATGCACCGTCCTGAAAAACCATGGAAAGCTTTTCCCATCTAAGCCGGTTAAGTGCCTGTTCGTCTGAATAGTCTATTTTTTTTCCGCCAAGGAGTATTTCACCTTCTTTATCGGCGTTTTCAGGAAGAAGGCCAAGACATGCCTTTCCGAGCGTGGTTTTGCCTGATCCTGATTCTCCCACCAGGGCAAAGCACTGTCCCGGTTGTATTTCAAAGCTCACCTGTTCCAGCGCCTGAATGCCATGACCGCCGTTCATGTAAACCACACTTATATTTTTAATAATCAGGCTCATGTTTTTCTTCCTGAAAGTGTCTCTCTCAAACGGGGATCCAGCGCCCTTTCAAGGCTTATAGCCAGAAATGTCGCTGTCATTATCAGACAAGAGAGACAGATTATGGGTGGAAATATCCAGTTCCACCAGATATCCATATAATAAAATTTAATGGAATAACTGATCATCATTCCAAGCGACTTGCGAGACGGATCGAACAGCCCTAGGAATGCCAGAGATGCCTCCATAAACATGGCCATCCTGGCTTTTGCGGTAAAACCTATCAGGTAGAGCGGGTATAATTCTGGAAGAAGGTGACGAATGAGAATATAAAAGTTTCCTCCCCCCATCTGCCTGGCAGCCTTTATGTGCAGGCTATTTTTAAGTGAGAGCGTCTGGGCTCGGATTGCTTTGGCTATGGTGGGCCACATGAGCCCGGAAAGTATTATCGCCAGTGTTGCCGGTGATGGCCTGAAAAGGGCTGCCGCAAGTATAAGGATCATTACAGCCGGTATGGCAAGGAGAATGTCCGCGAACCTCATAAGCAGAGAGTCAATAATGCCCCCGAACCAGCCTGCTGCTGCTCCTGCCAGTACCCCCATAACGAGGGCGGCCATTCCACTCAAAAGTCCGAAGACCATTGTGTTTCTTACTGCAAAGAGAAGTTCTGAAAAGATATCCTGCCCCCCGTCGTTTATACCCAGAATATGTGCAGCTGAGGGCGAAGATATTGGTGAAAAGGACATGTCCCAGGGGTCGTATGGTGCAATTAAAGGCCCGAACAAACCTACTGCCCCGAAAATCAGGGCCAGAAGAAGACCTGAAACAAACAGGGGATTATGGAATAAATAGTGTCGCAGGTTAATGTGCATTATTCAATCCTCGGGTCGATTATCCGGTAGACGTATTCCATTCCCAGTATTACAGCAAGTACTATCAGGGAAGATGCCAATACAACAGCCTGAATCACGGGCAGGTCACGAGCCTGTATGGCGTTGAAGAGAAGTGTCCCAAGGCCCGGGTAGGAGTTGATCCTCTCCACCACAAGGACACCCGTTATCATGAAGGCGATCCTGAGGCCGAATCGAGTCACAACGGGCAGAAGCGCGTTTCTGGCAGCGTGTTTATACCGTATTTTGAGCGGTGGTATGCCCTTTGCCCTGGCAGTCATAATAAATTGTTCCTTTATTACCATTATCATGCTGTTTCTGGTCAAAAAGAAATTTCCAGGCACATACGCGAGGATAAGCGTTAAAAGGGGCAGAAAGAGATGATGGCCCACATCGACGAGCCTTTCAAAAAAGGCCATTTCAGTATACGCGGTTTCAGCCCCTGACGCGGGGAACCATTGAAGATGTAATGCAAAAATCACCAGAAGTATTACGCCGGAACAGATTTCAGGTATTCCCTCAAGCAGGGTCATCCCTCCAACCATGCCTTTCTCAAACCTGCTGCCGTGACGCCAGGCAGCCTCCACTCCCCCTGTAAAACCTAAGATAGTGGATATTATATGGGCAGTGCCCATGAGAAGAAGCGTCCAGGGAAGAGCGCTGAAGAAAAGGGCTGATACCGGCGTGAGAAATGCATATGAGTATCCCCAGTCGAGCCTTAAAATCCTTATAAGGTAGGGCAGAAATCCCTGCTTTTCGGTGTAATATGCCTTGAGTTCCGTTTCCTGCTTTTCTGTCAGTGAGACATTGGAACTGCCGTACATGGCGGTCACAAAGTCCCCGGGCAGAAGCCGCGGAAGCTCGTAGCTGATATATGTCATAAGCAGGGCGGCAAGACAGAATGTCACGACAATGCCTGTCTGCTTCCTCGGCCTGTTTGAAAAGGTATTTGTATTCATTTTTTAATTGCTAAGTAAAAGTATTCTTAAATACGATTACGTATAATTATGGGTTCATTGTCCAATTTTCAGGAAGCCTAAAGTGCCTAAAATGCCTAAAGTATATTAAAGTGCCTAAAGTTAAGGTGTCGCTTCGCTCCATTAATT